>MDTC01142947.1_pt1 | contig 43190 bp, 32 predicted proteins | sample 811181 | NCBI WGS metagenome assembly MDTC01 (sample SAMN05326644, study PRJNA326480) | marine metagenome | isolation source: seawater | place: Pacific Ocean: North | collected 2011 | reverse complement strand
TACATATACTGATGCTGGAGCAACTGCTACTGATCTTTCTGGAGATGTTACTGTGGTAACTACTGGAACAGTAGATACAAATACAGTTGGTACTTATACGGTTACATATACATCTACAGATGATTCAGGTAATGTCGGAACAGCTACAAGAACTGTGATAGTAGAAGATACAACTGCCCCAGTAGTTACTGTTACTGGGGATAATCCAGCTACAGTTGAATTAGGAGATACATATAATGATGCTGGAGCAACTGCTACTGATCTTTCTGGAGATGTTACTGTAGTAACAACAAGTAATGATGTAGATACAAACACTCTTGGTACATATACAGTTAGTTATAGTTCTACAGATCCTTCAGGTAATGTTGGAACAGCTACAAGAACTGTAAATGTAGTAGATACAACTGCTCCTGAACCTCCTATTTTAAATTCAATTAAACCAACCAATAATGTCACACCTACAATTAATGGTAAAGCAGAAGCTGGAAGTATTGTTGATCTTTTCAACGGTGCAACTCTTTTAGGTTCTGAAATCGCAGATAGTGCTGGTAATTTTTCTATTACTTGTTCTCCTCTTGTTGATGGAACTTATTCAATTACAGCAACAGCAACCGATCAATCTGGTAACACATCAGCTGTTTCTAGTGAATTATCTATAACTATTGATACAACCGATCCAGTACTTACTGATAATTTGGTAGATTCAATAATTGAAGGACAAACCTCATTAGGAAGTATTAGTGCTAATGAACCAGTAGAATGGTCAGTTGATAATAAAGATGATATCAAATTAACCTTTCCTAATACCCCAGAAAATACTGTAATAGTAAGTTTAAAAACAGGTGCTGATCTTGCAGATGGATCTTATCTTTATACAATTACAGCAACAGATCAATCAGATAATACAAGTAGCGTTACAAAGACAGTAAATGTAGTACCACCAGACGTAATTATTACAAATCAAGATGAAAGTATACAAAATGTTATGTTAAGGTCTAGTGATAATGGTGTACTTAGTGATATACAAGAATATAAAGACACAAATGGTAACGATATTGTGAAAGATAGTATTAAAGAGGTAGTTATACAAGGAAGTGTCACGAGTATTGGTAATAGTGCATTTTATGAGTGCAAAAAATTGGATTCCGTGACTATAGGTGATAGCGTCACGAGTATTGGTATGAATGCATTTTTTTATTGCAGTGAATTGCGGGATGTGACTATCCCTGATAGCGTCACGACTATTGGTAATAATGCATTTTCAAGTTGTACATCATTGCAGTCTGTGACTATACCTGATAGCGTCACGAGTATTGGTAATGGTGCATTTTCTGCTTGCTATAAATTGAAGTCCATGACTATCCCTGATAGCGTCACGAGTATTGGTGGGGCTGCATTCGCTTTGTCTAGTGAGTTACAGTCTGTAAAATTACCTGTTAATAATGAATTCAAAACTATTAATCAAGATACGTTTAGAAGATGCTATAGATTGAAATCAATTACTATACCAAATAATGTCACAACTATTGGTGAAAATGCATTTAAAGCAACTCCATTACAAACTGTGTATCTTAGAGGAAATAATGGATTGGGTCTATTACAAGGACAAGAAGAAAATTTTTATGGAAAAGAAGACGTAGATATAGTAATTACAGACGATCTTATAATTACAAATACAGATAATACTACACAATATGTTATGTTAAGGTCTAGAGATAATGGTATACTTGATATATTAGAATTATATAACGACATAAATGGTAACGAGATTCGGAAAGAAACTATTAAAGAGGTAGTTATACAAGGAAGTATAACAGCAATTGGTGAGCTTGTATTTAATGATTGCACTAAAATGCAGAATGTGACTATAGGTGATAGCGTCAGGTTTATTGGTTATCAGGCATTTTATAATTGCAGTGCATTGCAGTCCGTGATTATGGGTAATAATGTGGAAGAGATGGGCATAGACATCGGAAGTGATCAAAATGTATTTTATAGTTATATTTTTGCATATTGTGAAAATTTGGAAACCGTTATTGTAAGTAACAAATTAAGAAAGTCTGGCATTTATGACTTTAGATATTGTTCTAATTTAAAGAACATAGTTTTACCTGATAAATGGGATATTGGTTACTCATTCTATGGTTCTGGTTTAAAAACAGTATATGTTACACCAAATAACATAAATATAAAACTACCAAGAGAATCTTTTGAAATTGGTGAAAATCAAGTAGTTGGTGGTAAACGAGGTGTAAAAGTAATATCTACCTATGTTTTAAATGTTTTTACATATCCAATAAATGGTAATGTTTCAGATCTGGTAATAACGTTATTAGATAGTAATGGTGATTCAGTAGAAAATATAAACGCTATAAATACAACTGATAGGGATGGCTATTATAAACTTCAATTTATTCCTCCTCCTAATACAAATGGTACCTACACAGTAAGAGCAACAACCGGTAGTGTAGGTAGAGAGTCATCGGTTACGTTTGATAAATCATTAAATGAATTCGAAAAAAGAGTATACGTTGGTTATTATTCTGATTTTGTAGGATATTGTATAACAGAGATTAAAAAACTATTAACAGGACAAAGTATTGAGTTATCAGATGATGAAATAACTTCTTTGTTATCTGAATATGGAGTAAGTCTAGAAAATGAAGAGACAACCACATTATATGAACTGTCTATGAGAAGTTATATAGAAACTGTTAATTCAGCTGCCGCTGTTAAAAGTACAACTCGTAAGTATACTCACAAAGATACTATAAGTGCTATAAAGAGGGCAGCAAATACATTAATTAATACAGAACCAATTAGAACTCAAATAATTGAGTTAGCCAAAGGCTATGTAGATGATAGAAATGATAGTAATTTAGCTATAAAAAATACTATCGTATCTAAAATAAGATCAAATGATATAATAGCATTACTTATTGGTTCAACTGCAAATGAGTTAGAAACGCCACTTGATATTAATACCATTAGTGAAGTAGTAAATTACGGTGAAAACGTATATTCTAAAATGAAAGGGTATTTAAACACTAATCCAACTTCATCGAATGATGATAAAAATACTTACATGTCAAAAGTATATAGTGCCGTAGTTACTAGTTTAGAAAATAACGATAGTGAAAATGGAGTACCATCAACTATTCCTACTGATCAAGAGATTACTGAAGCTCAACCTATAGTTTTACCCTCCTCTGTTTCACTAATCGAACCAGAACCAGAACCAGAGCCAGAACCTCAACCAGATTTAACACAAGAGATAACAGTTGCACCAGGATGGAACTGGATTAGTTTTCACTTAAAACAAGATGATAATAGTTTAAATAATATACAATTAGAAGATTTCGAAGGAAATCAAGTTCCATTGTTATTTATCAAGGATCAAAGTACATTCGCAGAATATTATGATGGTACAGGATGGTTTGGAGCATTAACCGAGATAGACGTTGAAAAAACATTTTTATTTAAAAACAATAGTGATTCTCCTGGTAAATTAATTGTAACTGGTCAAAAAGAAGATATTGTAGTAATTGGTTTAGAAACCGGATGGAATTGGATCGGTTACCCACGTTCGGAATCCGCAACATTATGGACAACAACAAATACAAATGGTTTATTTAGTAATGCACAAGATGGTGATTTTATTAAAGATCAAAGTAATTTCGCAACTTATTACGACGGTTTAGGATGGTTTGGAGCATTAACTACGTTAGAACCAGGAAAGGGATATTTTTATAAATCAGTCAGTGATAACATTTTATTATTTGTAAATCAAAATAACGAAGTTTTATTACAGTCTCAATTGCATAAATCAGATAAAGATGGACGTACAGAATTATTTTGGGCTGCTCATAATGGTGATATCGAAAAAGTAGAAAAATTAATTAATTCTGGAGAAAATGTAAATAAACAAGATAACACAAAAAGAACAGCATTACATTGGGCATCAGTAAATAATTATGTAGAAATAGTAAAAATGTTAGTAAAATCAGGAGCGACAATGAATAAAGATCAAGATGGATATACCGCTTTAGATTGGGCAAAGATAAAACAACATACTGAGATAGAGGAAATATTATCTAATATTTAAATGTTAAACTTATTAATGGTATGATAAAATATCTGTAAATTATTATTTGTAATAATAATTTATATAGATGAACGGATCTATAAAAGTCGAAAATGACCCAGAACCGGATTGGAGCATTAATATAAATGCGTACGAATTTAACGCATCTATTAGTGCAATTATAATAAATGATAATGTTGAAGTAACAAGTGGTATATTAGCAGCATTTGTAGGTGATGAAGTAAGGGGTATAGCAAAAACATCAGAAAATAAATGGTTATTTTTTCCACCTACAGGAAAAACTATAGTTAGTTTAACAGTTTATAGTAATGCATCATCTGGTGAAACATTAACATTTAAATTATATGATGGATCTAAACTTTATAATATAGAAAATACTATTGATTTTACATCAAATGGAATATTTGGTAATGCTATGAATCCTCTAGAATTTAAAGTTGTTCAACCAGAGCCCGAACCAGAGCCTGAACCTGAACGTGAAGATGTTGTTATAAATGTAAATGAAATTAAATCAAAAACCTTTACATTATTGAATCAAAGTGTCTTATTATATGATGATGAAGAATTATTAAATGAAACCAACGCATCAAGATTAGATGAAAATAATTCACAATTAATAACTGTAAGTGATGATGAACAATGTAAAATTTATACAAATTATAAATCTAACGCTGAAGATATTTATGGTACTGAAAGACCATATACATTAGAAATGATCACAAACTATTCTATTCAAGATTCAAATATTTCAATATTAAAATTAAGTCAACATAGTGATTTAACAAATGGAAGTATGGAATTATATGCTAATAATGATGGTTTAATCTATATTCATAGAGGTATTCTTTATCAAAATGTTCCTGTTTATGTAGATATTAAGTTTGATTATGACGTTGAAACACAACAGCAAGCTGAACTTACCTTGATCATTTATTTAACACCATCATATACATCAGAATTTTTATTGGGTATGTTAAAACAACAACTTACTCCTCTTTTACCGTCTCAGTTATTATTACAAAATGAAATTGTAAACGGTGAATATAAAGTAAGAGTTAATTTCTTACCAGGTATAGAAATCAATGATTTATTAGGTACAGGATTATCCTTTAAATTCAATAATTCAGAAGAAAAGAGAGGTATAGAGCTTATATTAGTAGATTCTGAATCTAATGCAGCAGCAAGTAGTATTGAAATTGATACATTAAATGATCCTAAAATATTATATATCAGAGCTAGTCCAGATGGAATTGATGAGAATACATTACCAGATATTAAAGTATATACAATTCATAACGATAAGGTAGTTTATAATTCAAATACAACTGGAAATGGAGCTAAAGACAAATTAGCCGAAGTATTTAAAAATGGTGTTACTATCGAATATGAATCTATTGAAAATATTCATGAATTAGCAATACAAGCATCAGGTGATAGAGAATACCCAATATTTGTAATAGATGGTAATATGCCTGAAAATTATAAAGTAGATGCAGATGACTCTAGTTCCGCTCAAGAAAGATTAAATAGAGTCCCTTTTGGTATTGGTGGTTATGTTAATGTTATACCAGAGCCTGAACCAGAGCCTGAACCAGAGCCTGAACCAGAGCCTGAACCAGAGCCTGAACCAGAGCCTGAGCCTGAGCCAGAGCCGGAGCCAGAACCAGAGCCAGAACCTGAGCCAGAACCTGAGCCAGAACCTGAGCCTGAGCCAGAACCAGAACCTGAGCCTGAGCCAGAACCAGAACCAGAGCCAGAACCTGAGCCTGAACCTGAACCAGAACCTGAGCCAGAGCCTGAACCAGAGCCTGAACCAGAGCCTGAACCTCAACCTGAGCCAGAACCAGAGCCAGAACCTGAGCCAGAGCCTGAGCCAGAACCAGAGCCAGAACCTGAGCCTGAACCTGAACCAGAACCTGAGCCAGAGCCTGAGCCTGAGCCTGAACCAGAACCAGAACCAGAACCAGAACCAGAACCAGAACCAGAACCAGAACCAGAACCTCAACCAGAGCCAGAACCTCAACCAGAGCCAGAACCTGAACCTGAACCTGAACCAGAGCCTGAACCTGAACCACAACCAGAGCCAGAGCCAGAGCCTGAACCTGAACTGGAATGTTTAATAAAAGAAAATACAGTTAATATTGTAAAAGCAAATGGAAATAAATATGTATTTAACTCAACAACATATAATTCAAATAAAGTATATGGATTAACAAAAGGAAAATATGTATTTAAAGGTGTACCTGAAAATCACGCAATGGCTTTGTTAAATAAAGATAAAGAAGAGTTAATTATTTATTTAGGTGATGATGATAAAAAAATTAGCAGAGGTCTAGAAGAATTATTTCCTGACAATCCCCCTAATTATGATTTTTACCATGGAGATATAGAAGTTGAAGTAAAAGGGGATTTTGAAAAATTAAGCGTATACTGTTATTATCATGGTTATATGGGAGGAGAAGATTTGTTAAAATATTCAGAAACTTGTCCATTACCAGAACCAGAGCGAGAGCCAGAACCAGAGCCAGAGCCTGAAGATCCTAGTGATGAAAATGGAAGAACTGAATTATTCTGGGCTTCTCATGATGGTGATATTGAAAAAGTACAAAGATTAATTAACGAAGGTAAAAATGTAAACCAAAGAGACAATATAGGATATTCACCATTATACTGGGCAGCAGTAAATGGCCATAATAATATCGTAGAATTATTAATAATTTCTGGAGCAAAATTAAATTTAACTTACGTAAATGATTGGAGTCCTCTCTATTGGGCATCACATAACGGACATCTAAGTGTTGTTAATATATTAATTCAAAAAGGAGTTAATGTAAATAAAATGAATTATGCTAATAGAACAGCATTACATTGGGCAACTGTAAATAATCATACAGAAGTTATTAAAACATTAGTTAACAATGGAGCAATTTTAACAAAAGACAAAGACGGATACACAGCCTTAGATTGGGCAAGATATAATGAAAATACAGAAGCAATAGAAATATTAGAAAACCTATAATTTATCGCCACAAAAACGTGCGATAATATGTAAAATTTCACTAGGTAATAGATTATTTTTTTCAATATAATCTAATACCACAGAACTATTTGATATAGTTTTATATATTTCATATTCTTCCATTATTTTTTCAAATCGATAAGTACAATTCCAATTATTAGGACAAAGGATAGATACACAACATAAACAAACTATATTAAAATATTTTAATAGTGCTTGACCGTTACCTATTTTACTATAATAGATTTTACGTGCATTTATATGTAAATTTTCTGGAGGTCGAAACGGATAATGGATGTTTAAAGTAATCATTACATTTAAACAGTTTTTATATGTAAAAGTCAATTTTTTCGTATCTTCATTGTATTCACTATTCGATAAAATATTACTTGTTTCAAATTCTTTTTTTATTCGTCGTATCATTAACTATTACACTACCTAATCTTTATTATAATTTTTATCATTAAATAGATATAAAAAAACGATAAATAGATTATTTGAAGGCAGCTTGGCGGAGTGGTTAACGCGGTGCCCTGCTAAGGCATTGCCCTTTGGGCGCGCAAGTTCGAATCTTGCAGCTGTCGTATGGCTTAGTGGTCTAGTGGTATGATTCCCGCTTTGGGTGCGGGAGGTCCGGGGTTCAATTCCCCGCTGAGCCCATTTATTTATATTTTAATAAATGTAAATAAAAACAAATAAATACTATATACTAAAAGGTGTTACCAAAAGAATTATTAATCTATATAAATACATTTATTTGTAAAAGTCGTTTTAAAATAGAAAAAGACATAATAGATGTATTTAACATAGATCCATTAAATACTAATCAATGTAAAATAGTGAAATACAAAGAAAAACAATTATGCAAAATACATGATGATAAAGATTTATATCATTGTTTTGAAGTATTAAGTAAAATAACGAACAAAAATCCTTTTACAATTCATTTTGATACAAAAGAAAGCTGTCTTTTAGCACGATCATTTGTATCAGATTACGGTATATTCAATAGTTATTGTTGCGATGGAAGAGGTATTATGTTTAAAAAAGATAACAATAATACAAACAGTTCATTTCGAACATGGTATTTTTAGTTTATTACATTAAAAAAAGACAATATTTAAAAAGATTATAAGACTAGGAATTACATAAAATAATATAAAAATAAAAATCTTTAAATAGTAATGTTTCTTTTATTACTATTTATAACAACTGTATATGGGTTTTCGAATTATCCTCGTATTGTCTTATTACCTGGTTATGGTTGTAATGTCCAAGATTATAAAGAAATAACCGCAACATGTAATGAAAATAATGTAGAAGTTGATATAGTCTCTATAGAAAGGCATGATTGGCTTTCAATAGGAAAAAATATAGTAAATCCACAATTTTGGAAAAACGATATGACTCCAGAAACCATGTTTGGTTGGTATTTAGATAAAGCAAAACACATGATTGAAATGTCTATTAAAAAAAATGATAATAAACCGATCATATTATGTGGACATAGTGCTGGTGGTTGGCTTGGACGTGCTTTATTGGGAAATGGTACATTTTATAAAACAAATTGTCCGAGTGAAAATTACGTATCTACATTCATTACAATGGGTACACCAAATAACATCCATTTAAACAAGGATTTCGATACAACAAGAGGTTGCTTAACATATATAAACAATAATTATCCAGATGCTTATTTAAAGTCCAAGATTAGATATGTTACAATTGGTTCAGATGTAAAATCTATAAAAACAAATGAAAAAGGTTTATTTAATAAGAAAAAGTATATCTTGGACTCTTATTTAACTGTTATGGGAAAAACAGATGAAAATCTATTGAAAGGTGATGGAATTGTACCAATAGATGCAATGCATTTAGAAGGTTCGTTTCAAAAAACATATCATGATGTATACCATTTCAAACGACCAGGAAAAAAATGGTATGGTGATAGAGAAATAGTCCAAGATTGGTTAAATATAATATTATAATATTCATATTTTATATAATGAATGAGGTAGAAAATTTTAAAAATAACATTAATGCAATTATGAATAGTAATCCTATAAATCCAGAATTTAAGAAATTAATTATAGAAGAGTTATATAAATCTGTACAAACAATTATAAATGCTGATTTAAATGATGAACAAAAAGAAGATAAGATTTTTGAAATAAAAAAATTTCTTGATGTTGATTTAATGAGATTGAATGAATGGGTTTATCCTACTATTACGAGTACAGCTTTAGGTGTTTCAAGTAGTGATAAAAATAGAGGTTGTGATTTACGTGAACTATTTTTTCAACGTGAAATTTACAATAAAGATTTAGATATTACAAATATGTTAATTGATGATAGTGTAAAAGAAAAACGAGAAGAATTATTAAATATATTTACACAAATAGCAAAAAAACGCGTAAAACATATTTTAACAGACATAGATGATACAATTTTTGCTCATCCTGATAATAAAGGTCTTTATTTTCTTAGTGGAATATTACCTATTTTAAAAGATATAGCAGGTAGTGATTATTCTTGGATTAAAAAAGAACCATATCCCGGTATTAAAACCTTTTATAAACAATTTTATCGTAAAATTGCAGATAAAAACAAACGTTATTCAACTATATTATCGGCTACTCCTGGTATTTTAAAAGCAAGAAAATTAAATGATATTCATTTAAAGCCTATTTCATATTTACAAGATAAAAATGATTTCGCATTTATACAAGGTATTGATGGTTTTCGTAATACAGCTTCATTGGCTATTCCTAGTATAGTAGATAATGATATTTCAAAAGCTTCGAAAAATATTCGTAGTGATAATAAAGAAGGTATATATCGATTATTTGGTAAAATAAAATATATTCGTGCTAAGCAATACAAGGCTCTATTTCCTGAATATGATTTAATATTTATAGGAGATAATGGTCAAGGAGATGAATATGCAGGTGAAGATATGATTAAAAATAAAATAGTTAGTAATGTATTTATTCATCAGATAATTGATAAAGAAAACCAAGAAATATCTTGTCGTGACTTCAAATGTAGAACGTGTACATGTTTTAAAACATATGCTGATCTATCCCAAAAATTAAAAGATTTAAATATTTTTGAAGAAAGTGATGTAACTGAAGTTACAAAAAATGCGAAAAAAGAAATTTGTGAATCAGAAAAGCATACATCCAAACATTATCAATGTACTCAAATGGGTGGAAAACGAACCAGGAAATCGCGTAAAAAAAAGAGTCAAAAAACAAAAAAATCACGCAAAAATAAGAGACGAAAGACAAAAAGAAAATTGAAATAATTTTTGTAAAAAATTGTATAGTAATTGATAAAAATATTAATATTTTTAAAATAATTAAAAAATACCAATGTTTATCATAAAATTAACAAGATTTTTTGATAATTCCCCGTCGCTTGGATAATGAATACCACCAATTACACGAACACTATCGCATCGTTTGGCTATGGAGTCAAATAGCTGTTTTTTATCAGGATAACGTTTTGATAAAATATGTGCTAAATAATAGGCTTGAAATGCATGTCCAGCTGGTAGTGCAGGTGTAGAACCTGTTTCTGAATAAAGAGGTTTTATTTTTTTAATAATTTGATAAGGTCTTGGACGATTAATAATATATTTAAAAAATAATATTATAGATAATACATGAGGGGCAGTAATAATATTTCGTAATTCATCATTGCTTTCATCAACATGATCTACGAATGCGAAGATTATACTTGGATCAGTGAGTTTAAAAAATTCAATATCTTTTATTGTAGCATTTTGTCTTTTTTCAAAAACTATATTAGCTTCATCATTATTATAAAAAGGTATAGTCGGAAGATAATATATATATCTTGGAATGGTGTATAAATACAATAATAGGAAAAAAATGATGTAATATTTATAATTCAATTTCATTATATAATAAATAATCAGAAAATAAGAGACGAAAAACAAAAAGAAAATTGAAATGATTTTTTTTGTAAACCTTTAGCATTTTTGAATTATATATAAATGTATTATATATAATGCTTCATAAGTGGACAGAAGAAGTAGAGTCACTTTGTGAAAAATTGCGTATCAATTGCGTAAATTTGAGTGAATACCATCGACGTAGGTATTACCATTTTAAATCTTATGGTAAATATTTTCGTTTACCTATGATTGTATTGGCGTCTATTAATTCAACTGTTTCAGTTGGATTACAACAATATGTAGAACAAGAAGTTGTTAGTGGTATAACTTGTTTAATTGGTATGTTGATGGGTATGATAGGTGCGATAGAATTATATATGGGAATTCAAACAAGTATGGAGTTAGAATTAAAACAATCCAAGGAATTTTATTCGTTGGCGATTGATTTATATAAAACATTACGTTTACGACCAGAAAATCGTGGTGAAGACGGTAAGGATTATTTAAATAAAAAATATGGGGTCTACACAAAATTATGTGAAGCTTCAAATCTTTTAAAACGAAAGTTAACAATAGATTTATTAACTACAATACCAGAAGAATATCTTGATAGAACACGTGCAACTACACCTATGGAAGTACATAATGTAGATGGTACGACAAAAATAATATTAAAAGAAAATAAGAGTATATGGGAGTATATATGTTGTTGTTTTTATGATGCAGCTGATAGTACAAACGATTCTTATATTGGGGGAGAGAAAAACTTATCTTTATACAATTTTCCAAACTTAGAAGCAGGATTAATGGGTGAACCAAGAATTCAAATACATAAACAATTTGAATACGATACAGAAGATGATGTTGAAAGCCAATATAATGCGATAAAACAAGCAGAATCTTCTAAAACATTGATTTCAAATGGATATGAACCAAATTTTCCAGAAGGATTAAAAGAAGAAAACGATACCAATAAAGAAAACGATACCAAGAAAGAAAGTGAGACGAAAGAATTATCAAATGAGATAATTGAAAATAATAATGACGATAAAGTAGAAGGTTAAATAATATAATGATTAATGTAACATCATTATATTATTAATTTAATTAAAGACCACCTGGGAAACCGACTAAGTTAGCACCGATACCGAAACCGGCACCACCGCGTGCTGAAGAAGCCATTGTTGGTACAAATACATCAAGTACGCTAAATGTAGCAGCAGCTGTTAATGCGATAATAACAACTTCTTCCATTTTAAGTGATTGTTTTGGGATTGCGTATGCAGCAATAGCTACCATTAAACCCTCGATTAAATATTTAAGGGCACGCTTAACAAGTTCGCTAAAGTCAAACATTTCAGTCATTGTCTAAATATAATATACCATTGGAAAATAATAATTATCAATAATAATAGATTGTCGAAAAAAATACTTAAACACTTTGATAAATAATCTATCATAATTATTTGCTAAATGAGCGAATCTAAAGAACTAACTTTTGAAAGAAAAAATCTCGAAGATGGTACAAGTAATCCTAAATATGTGGATGTTCTTGATGAAGATCAAGCGATTGCAGGACAACGATTTACCACCATGTCTTTTCTTTCTCCTGAAAAAATTTTAAAAAAACGTGAAGTTTATTTATTTGATCAATTTGTACAACAATGGGATTTTACAAAATCAATGAGTAAATTTGGCGATTTTATTAATTTTATTTCTTACAAATATAATTTAAATGTAGAGACATTAATGGCTGATTACAATGATTTTTGTAAAGAAGAACAAAAAACATTACGTGAAGCTGGTGTTTCAGATGATTTTCAAAATTTTTTAGATAAAAATGAAGATCGTTTTAATGAACAATTTTCACGCGAACATGGATTTCAAACATCAGTCCGTGGTGTTAAAACACGTGGTAATTTCGCAACACAAGAAGAGGCAGAACAACACTGTAAAAAACTTCGTGATAAAGATCCTAATCATGATATTTTTGTTGCTCCAGTAGGTATATGGCTTCCATGGGATCCTAATGCATACAAAACAGGACGTGTTGAATTTATGGAAGAAGAATTAAATAAACTTCATCAAGAAAAAATCAAGAATGAGGCTAAAGCTAAAGATGAATTTGATAAGCGTGTTAAAGAAACAAAACAAAAGGCCATTGAAGATAATATTTTAAAGGCTGAACAATCCGGAAATGTATTAACACAAACCATTAATGAAGAGGGCGAATTAATTGGTGTAAAAGAAACAGTAAACTTTGAAGATCGTGAAGTAGCAGACGAAGAAGGTAGAAAACAACATGAAAAAGAATTATTAGAACGTCACGGACAAAAAGAAGAATCAAGTTCAGCTGCTGATATTAGTAATGAATTAATGGAATCTAAAGAAGATTAAATAATATATAAAAATTAGAATGTTTTATTTTTATATATTACCATTTACTGGTGGTTTTTTTCACGTTTATTTGTTGACCTGTATTTCGTTTTCTAGATTTTGATGGATCATAAGCTTCGTCTTCATCATCTGATCCCATTGTTTTTGAAATATCCCAAAACTCTTTAGAACCAAGTTTAAAATCAGGACGATTCTCAGCTTTATACCAAAAAATTTGATCATAAAGTTTATTTGATTTCGCATTATTATGAATCACTAAACATTCATAATTTTCTGTTGTTTGATCCATTACAGAAGCAAAAGATTCTAATGTAGGAAACATGGAAGCATAATTTTCCCAAATGCGTTTTCGATTCGTTAAATAAGGTTCACGTAAAATAAAAACATAATCAATGTTTGTTCTTAAATTTGGAGGTATGCCTAAAGGATATTGCATGGTAATAATAAGCATAATCTTCCAATGACGTCCATTCATAAATAATAATCGCATCATTTTGTCTCGTGTCCAGGTTTGATCATAAAGACAATCATCTAAAATAACAAAGGTTCGAGGGTCAATAGTAGTTTTACGATAGGTTTCTATTTCTTTATTCATTTGCTTTAGTACAGTTTTTTGACGTCGTAAAACATTTTCGATTAATATTGTGCTGTATTCTTCATGAATAAATAACTTGGGTACATGTTTCGCATAAAATCCATTACCAGCTTCTGTTCCTGAAATAACCGTTCCAATAGGTATATCTTGATGATGAAATAGTAGATCTCTCACTAAAAATGATTTACCAGTATCTCTTCGACCAATCATAACTATAACCGGACCTTTATTTTCTTTTGGGTCAAATGTAATCCATCTCATATCAAATTTTTTTAATTCTAAAGTCATTTTGCTATAGTAACACAATGATATTTTAAAAAGTAAATTATTACGGAAGAAAACACGTTTATTTTCTACTAAAAATCTATTATTAGACGTTATACCTAAATGTCTAAACTAAAAATACTCTATTCAAAGCCAGATAAGATAGATTTGTCTATTTTAGGAAAACAATACCAAGAAAATTCTGAAACATCTGAATATAATCCTTATAATATAAAAGACTTGCAATTATATAATCCACTTTACAATAGTTTTTTTACAATGAATCAAAGTAATTATAATAATATCGCATTTAAACATAAAAATACCATAGTTGATTTAAATACTGTATCTTGCGATGGTAATAACGTAAATAGAGAGCTATTTATAAAATTTTCGCCTCTTTTAGATCCTTATCGATATATGATTGGTAAATATGATATAGAAGACGATAGAATCCGTACAATGCCTACTTTTAAAAGTGATGAAACTACTGTGCATCCGAAAATATTAACAAAACATAATGCTTCTTATGTAGACTCACTTTTTTGCTTTTTAACTAGCATTGTTTTAAACGATTATAATGTTCCTCATGGGGTTGATTTTTATGGATCCTATCTTGGACTCCAAGAAAAACATCGATTAAATATTGCTGACGACGTAGAATATTTAAGAAATTCCGAATTTTTTAACAATAACATCGGAAAACATTTTTACATAGAAGATTTCGACAATGAAGATATAATGAATCCATTTTTTTCTATGAATTCTTCACGAAAAAATAAATTAAAACTTTCTATTGAAGATAATAGTATTTTTTTGCAATGTGATGATTTGCCTGAGCTAACAAAACAAGAATTAGAACAATTATCGAATGGTGTTGATGAACTTGAATCTATTTATAGCAAAACCAGATCTTCTTCTTTAACATCTAGTAGTTCTGAATCATCTACAAGTGAAGTAAATTATAGTTCTGATGAATCTGGTGATGATAATTGTGAAGAAGATGATGAAGATGATGATGAAGAAGACAGTGAAGAAACAGAAGAAGAAGAAATATTTGGATATATTCATAATTTTCCTGTTCAAATGATTTGTATGGAAAAATGTGACGGTACATTAGATAATTTATTTGTAAATGATGAAATGGATCACGAGAAAGGAGCATCAATGTTAATGCAAGTAGTAATGACTTTACTAATCTACCAGAAAATGTTTAAATTTACACATAATGATCTTCATACAAATAATATTATGTTTAAAGAAACGGACCAAGAATTTTTATATTACAAATTTGATAAAAAATATTATAAAGTACCTACTTATGGAAAAATTTTTAAATTAATTGATTTTGGTAGAGCTGTATATCGATTTAATGAACATATTTTTTGTAGTGATAGTTTTGCAAAAGATGGTGATGCTGCTACACAATATAATTGTGAACCATTTTTTAATGATAAACGTCCAAGATTAGAACCAAACACTAGTTTCGATTTATGTCGTCTTGGATCGTCTCTATTTGATTTTGTAACAGATGTTGAAGAAAAAGATGATGATTTAGATGATTTCCAAAAGACTATTAAACGTTGGTGTATGGATGATAATGATAAAAATATTTTATACAAGAAAAATGGACAAGAGCGATATCCAAATTTTAAACTTTATAAAATGATTGCTAGAACTGTTCATAAACATACGCCAGAAGCTCAACTAGAATTTGATATGTTTAGACAATTTTTAATTAATGATGAAGTGGTCGATGATGTAATTGATATTGATAAATTACCTGTATTATTTGTTTAAGGGGGGAGAGTCCCCTTATATAGGAGGGTTACCTTAATATAAAATTGATAAGCTTTTTTTGTTATTTATCTAGTAACATAAATAACAACATGGAGTATCGTTCAACAAGATTATCATCATCTGCGCAGACATTCTTATCTATATTGGAATATAATAAACGTATTTCCAATAAATTTATAAGATTAAAAAAACAACCAAGTTTTCATGGAGGATTAAATAATATTAAAAAGTAGGATTATCTGTAAAAACTTGAGTAGTAGCATTATTTAATACCTTTGTTTCAGTAACTACATTAAAAAAGTCACGAATAGTGGTTTGAAAATAAAAATAAATATAGGATCCACCAATTGCACAAATCATAACTAATAAACAATCACGTACAATATCCTTAAGAGGTTTTACGTCGTCTGTAAAATATTTATATTCAATATATTTTGATAAACAAAAAGAGAGAGTAATAATGGTTGTAATAATGAAAACTTCTTCCATTGTTTTTTCCTAAATATATGATAAATTTTTATATTTTGATTGTTATGATTACGCATTATAAAATTGATTTTTATATAATAATAATATATATAGTAAAAAACTACTCAAATATGTTAGAATATCAAAAAAAAATAGATAATGTTGTTGAAAAATATGCCGATATGGGAGTAAATATAATACTAAATATTCAAGGGGGGAATAATAAAAAAATTAGTAACCGTATTCGTGATGCTGCAAAAGAACGTATTCATACACTTATTAACAAACGGATTGCTATTCCATATAATAAAGAATTTACAAAGAGCGAAAATAATATAATATATCAGTTAGTTACCAAAGTTCTCTTGCATCTTACACATTTCAAATAAATATACAAAATTGATTTAAATATATGTTAATATTTTTAATTAACACATATAATGCCGAAACGAGTGATTATCAAAAAAAAACGTAATATAACGGAAAAATTAAATGAACGAGTTACTCTCTCTATAGCGACATGTAAAGACTATGTTAAAACGTTGGAAGATAAATCAGTTCAAATGATTTATCTAGATCCACCCTTTAATTCTGATCGAAATTATACAATGAGTGTAGATTCAGACATTGGGTTTGGAGATAAATGGGATGATGCAAGTTATGAAAACTTTATTGATGAAACGATCATTGATTTAAAACGTGTTTTAAAATTAGATGGAACCCTATATTTTCATATTTCCGCAGCATGTATGTTAATTCCACAAATGGTTTTGCATAAACATTTTAAAGTAGTTACTCCTATTTTCTGGAAAAAAGCACGTTCAAAAAACAATGTGAAAAACAAATTAGGAGCGACTATTGATGTGATATTTAAATGTAATTTTAAAGAAAAGGCGAAATTTAACGTTGTTTTACAAGAAAAAGATCCTACTTATTTAAAAAATTCGTTTAAAAATAGTGATGAACGTGGAAATTATTCATTGGGACATTTAGTTACTGAAAATACAAAAAAAGGATATATGTATGAATTTATTGTGAATGGACAAACATTTAATCCTACATCTGGATGGCGTATTGCGAAACCCGAATTAGAAAAATTGGAAAAAGACAATCGACTTCATTTTCCTAAAAAACCTGGAGGAAAATTGTATAAAAAGATTTATTTGAGTGAAAATCCTGGAAAACCTTGTACTGATCTTTGGGATGATATTCATTCAATAAGTCAAGGTTCGGAAGGTAGAAAATATCCTACTGCAAAACCTGTAAAATTATTGGAACGTTTAGTAGAAATTAGTACAGATAAAAATGATATAGTATTAGATCCTATGTGTGGTTCTGGAACTACAGGTAGTGCATGTAATAATTTAGATAGAACGTGTTTATTAAATGATATGAATAATGAAGTTTTAGATATAGTGAAATCGCGATTTAATTAAAAATATCTTATTATTTTATAATGAAAAGTAAAAAAATAAGAAGAAATTTACATCATACAAAAAAATATCGAAAAAAAAATTCAATAAAGAAAAAAGCAAAATTTTATAGAAGAAAAACACGAAAACAAGGAGGTAATAATGAGATTAAAGACCAAATTACCAGTGTTGTTAGCAACAATGTTGAGCGCCAAGAATGTGGAAAAATAGGCGAGAGTGAACAATTATGTAGACGACACACTGATTCTAAAAGTGGACAAATTATTAAAATTTGTGATAGAAGTGGTAGTGTCTTCAAAGGACCACCAAAAGGATTTGAACCTAAAGTTTATGTTAATAGTCGTAATAATGTAATTGGAGTAGATCCACATACAATGAATTTACTAGTACAAGGATGTATAAATCAATTAAAAATTAAGAGAACACAAAGAGAGGTTGTAGATGTAACTAATATTGAAAAATATGACGAAATTTGTAAACTAGATGAGAAGAGCTATATGTTAAAAGGACCGAAGTATTCATATAATTTAAACGACTTTGACAATAAGTTAGAAGGTGGGGTTTTTTCTATTGAAGACTTTATTAAAAAAACTGCTGAATATATTGATAATAATAAAGGTGTAGAACCAAGATTTAAAACAAATATTGCTATTAAGATAATTAAATGGTCATTGAGTTTAACTAAAAATCTTGATACTTTGTTTTATCACATGCAATTTCATCATTGTGATCCAAAAGCGGCACAATTATTTTTAAACGAAAAAGGAGAAGTAATTTTAGGCGATTTAGATAAAGTAACTTTTACAATGAATGTTGGTAGCGTTCCTTATCGTATACGTTTATTCGGATCGAAAACAGCTCAACAAACTTTAGATGTTATGGATAAAATAGGTAGTGTTTTTTTTAAACAAAAATCAAGTATTCCTACCATAATGAGATATGAAGATAAACCTTATCAAGATAATAAGTATGAAAAAGCAGTGTTTATAGCTTCTATTTTATTATTGTTACACGAAGACATAGCCAACGAAGTTGTAAATTTTATAAACAATTATAACACTTTGCGTGAAAAATTAGAAATAAATATAAAACCCGAAATCAATATCTATATGTTAAATCTACAAATACTATTAAAAACAATATTAATCGAGAAAATAAATACCCTACGAAAACAATTAGATTTTAAGTCTAGAACAAGTCATGTAATAGCATCAAAATGTGTAAAATTTATATCAAACACTAATAAAAATTCTAAAAATGTATTAAAAAGTATTGTAACATTAGACGATATATCACACAAAAAACCTACTGTTCATGAGAATCCAATTTTTGACCCGCCATCAAAAATATAGATGAAGCCTAATAAATAAGAAATTTAGTTTTTTATTTATCATAGACAAATAAAAAGGAACGTTTATTTTATTAAATTACAAATCTAACTACTAATTATCTATTTTTTCTTGAGTAATTTCATCAATAATAGGATCTACAAGGTCTCGCAACAAAATATCAACACGATCTTGTTGAATCTTTAGACAAGGGATACTTGTCTTATTTCTCTCACTAAGACCTAACAATGCATTTATGCCGTTATTTAAAACCAAACGAATACGTAAATTGGTATTTACTTCAACGCCATCTTTTCGTCTAAATACCATGCGTGATGTCTTCGCACGGCCACTTGATTTTAAATAGTATTCCCAATCGTCATGTCCTACAAATTCGTCAAAATTATTTGTTTTGTTATACATAACAAATCGTTGTTTTGCGCGATCATTAATCAATACATATTCAGGATATTTTGAATAAAGTGAACTCAAAAGAGATTTTATTTGATCACTAGAGATATGATCAAATGCACTATTAAATACATTTTCCATCTCATTACGCATTTCTTTTGAAACTTCGGTAGCCTCTTTATTGCGTTCTCGAAACTCTGCAACGCGTGGTTTTATCAATTCAGCAATTTCAGGGTTAAATTCTTTTAATTTAGATGTATTAATCCAATCAAAAGTTCCACCTGATTTCTCGTGATGTTTCACAGATACGTCGAAACATTGATCCCCGATCTTTACATCGCAATCGGCTTTTTGTTGTGTTCCACCCAAATGTGACCATTGGGGAGTAACTGTTTCATTTGATTGAACGCGTTGTAATAATCGTTGATTAATATTCAATGATGTATTTGTGTTTAACATAAAGACAAGGTCTTTTTCATTTCCTACACCGGAATGGTGTACAGCTCCAGTATTACAGTAAGGCATCTTTGTTATATAATTATATTCGTGTGTATGCTTTAAGTTATTTGCGAAAAAGCCTATCAATTTTATATAGTTATTAAAACGCATCTCTCTATTAAATTACTTAAACAAAAAAATCTAATAATTAATATATGTACAAAAAGTTAATAATATGTTCTTTATTTACAATTATAGCAGCTAATAGATTTGGAGTTTTTTTTAATCGACATTTTTTATCAAAAGCAAAAAATGTATTCCCAATTTTTTTTATTTGTCCCAAAGAATTGGAACCTTATGAGTTAGAATGGTTTTTTACCGCGGTATAAAATTAACGAACGTTTAACATCCAAATAAACAACGCCACCCTTTTGAATTTTTGACTTCTATAAAATGATCAATGTTTGTAGGGTTTCTTATCTGATCTTTTTTTAAAAAAATGCTCATTCGCTGAAAACAATTTACACATTTGTCTGATTTAATAAAACAATCTTTGCAAATTTTAATATCACATTTTTTACAACAAAATAACTGATCACAATCATGATGATATAAACTCTTGAAACAGTCGTCACAATAATATAAACTTTTCGTATTTGATTTAACAATTTTTTTTTCAATAGGTTTTATAGCAGAGCGTCTTGATGATGTTCGTTGATTTTCCATTTACATATAATCATATAATTATCTGTAAATCAGTTACAAAAAAAATTATAATAGTTCTTCTGCTTCCAATACAATGTTCGCACTTTCAATATCATTTTTTTCAGGTTCATCTAATAAATCAAAACCAGTTAAATCCATTGTATCAGTGTGAATTTTGATACGTTCATCGTCATCATCTGAATCGTCTTCTTCCATCATTTTACGTTCTAAAGAACGAGAAACACTAATGTCTTCTAAACGCTCCAATGTTTTTGGTGCATCAATGATTTCCTCTTTATTATCTTCTGATATAGCTGAATCTAAATCATTAAATGTTAGTTTTGTAACGACTTTTTCATCATCGATATTTTTAATAGTAGGTGTAATAGAAACAGGTTCTGCTTCTTCTTCTGCCTTTTCTTGTGCTTGTTTATTTTCTTGTTCTTTTTCTTCTTCTTTTGTAATTTCTGGTTCTTTAATATTTTCAATTGTGACTTCTTCTTCTTGTTCTTCACTTTCATCCATATAAGCGCGAATAATAGCCTCAGTAGGTATACTTTCACGAATAGTTGTTAAAATGGCTTCTTGAATTAACATTTCTAATTCACGAGCATTTTTCTGTGTTTGTAAAGGAGAAACGTTTTTCTCAAAAAGATAGACATTTGAATAAATTTTACGTGCAGTTTGAATGTAAACACGATGAATAAAAGGGTCTAATTTCGGAATGGAAATATCTACTTTTTTTTGTTTATTACCAACACGTATACATGTAAGAACTTTTAATTGAATAATGTGTACACATGTAATAAGATCTTCTAAATAATTACATCCAGAACGTTCTATAATACGTTGTCGTTCTTCTTCAATAATAACAGAATTCCATTTTGGGATTCTAGATAAAAGATTTTGAAAAGTCATTAAATATTTATTCATCTCATCAGAATCGAGGCATATTTTCCATGCTTCGTCAAAAATAGAACGAACACCTTCTTCTACTAATGGTGTTAAAATACTAACTAAACGGCTGCACCATTCATTGCGAGCTTCATGTAAATTGGAAATAACGAAATCATCCATTTACATATTATGTCTAAAACATTATTTTATTTATAACGAACTAAATAATTTTTTTAATAAAAGATAAAATTGTTAACATTAATAATTTTTCATTTCTATACTCTGATTTTATTTTATGAAAGTACATCACTATTTCACATTTTTGTTTTTCTTTTAAAAATGAACATTGTTTGATCCAATTTATAAAATCAATAGTAGAAAAAGCATTATCATATGTATTATTAACAATTTTTATAAATTCAATATCCGTTTTATTAAGATTAGAACCAATAATATCGTTAAACCATTCTATATATTCGATATCTTTTCCATAAACTTGTTCTAAATGATATTGATGTAAATTTTGAATTTTACCATTTTCATCGACATTATCTGGTATATAGATTTCACAAAATCGAGATAATATTGGATTTAACATTTTATGTTTATTTTCCACAACAATAAAAAAACGTGTATTATGACTAAAGGATTCAATACATCTTCTCATAGCTGACTGCGCATCAATTGTTAAACTATCAGCATTAAACAAAACAATAGTTTTAAATTGTATTCCCTTTGTACCTTGAATATTGGTTTTAGCAAAAAATTTCAATTCATCTCTGATAAACTTAATTCCTTTTCCATGTGCACAATTTACATACATTACATTTGTTCTTATTTTTGATTTATCATTATTGTAAATTTTATTTACAAAATCATAAACAATCGTTTTTTTTCCTGTTCCAGATGCACCATGGAATAGTATATGTGGTATTCGTCCATTGGTAATAAATCCATCTAGTTTCTTTATTATATTTAGATGAATTGGTAATTTTGTTTGATATAATTCACTCATGTTATTTAATACTCATTTTTCACATTTAAATAATTTTTCCATTAATGTATTTATTAATTTATATGATTAATATATAATGAAAACTTTACGTAAAAGAAATATAACACAAAAAAATAGAAAAATAAATAAAAAATCAAAACGTCAATATCGTCAAAAACGTAAGACACAAAAAGGTGGTTTTTTCAAAGGTACAATAGGGTCTACAAGGAGAGAAAATCAAAATCCTTTACTTGAAATATTTCATGAAGTAAATTCTGCATACAATAAACATGATAAACCTGATAATAAAAAGGTTAAAGAAGAAAAAATAGAAAAAATAAAAAAAGTATTTGAAAAATATATAGATGGTACATATGATGTTGATTACTTATACGAATTTGTAAACATATATGATTATCTTGCAAATCTAACAGAAATAGAAGGATTTATTAAAGATGTAGCAAAAAGTATTGGTGTACCAGTACCAGAATCTGTTATAAAAAAAAGTATTGGTGTAGAAGTAGAAGAAGAAGAAAAAGAAGATGTTATAGCAGGTGGCGAAGCTCCTACTACTGATACAAGTGTAACTACTACATACGGTACTGTTGTAATACCAGACCAAAAAAGTGTTGATTCTAGAGTAAAATCTATTGAAGGTAGTGATATAAAACGACCAGTTAAAGCCAATGAAGATGAAGAATTAAATCAAGATTCTCCACTTCTTTCTCCTGACGAATATAAAGCTCTAATAAACGCAGTTAGAGGATACTATATACTTATAACACAAACAAGTTACCTTCATCAGATATTTTTTACATACAACGATAAAAATAAATGGGTGGAGAAAGAATATGATGATATCGGTAAAATAAGAAAAATACTTGAGTTGATTGGAGATTTCAATGAAAAATTTTTACAGGCAGATGATAACAAATACCTTGAGGTATTAACAAAACGGAAAGATTATAACAAATTTGATCAAACAATACTCGAATTACTTGATTCTATTGGGAAAAATACAAAAATTCGTTTCACACGTCACGGACCTTCATGTAATAATATTACATGGGAACTGAATAAAACTATGGAACCATTAGTAACTGATGGAGGTATTAGACGTTTAATAGAATTTAAACAAAAGGATATTATGGACCCTTCTCCATCGTTTAAATCAAGTTATGTTTATGTTTCTTGCTTAATAAGAACATGGGTGACATCTGTTATATTATATGGGTTAATACCAAAAACCCAGAATCAGGTTGATGCATTACATTTATGTATATCTCCATTTTTAAAAGAACATTATCAATATGGTTTTCAAACTGGTAATTTTCCAGCTACAATAGAACAACAATTGGAAAAATTTAAACAGTTTTTAAACTTTTTTATTAAACAATCCCTAGGTGGGTTAAAAGTGATAAAAAATATTAAACTACATTTTCCTTTTATTAATCCAGATGATAAAAAATCAAGTTTTAAAATAGTAGAATATACTTTGCAAGGAGATGCGTGGGATAGGGATACCACCACTATAAATACAGTTAAAGTACAGGGAAGAATCCGTGGTTATAATGAAGAAGATTTATCTAATTTCGATTATTATGGATTTAAGAAATTTGTTAGATCCAATGTAAGTACTTTGACAAAGTTACAAATACAATATGCTGGTATTTCAAGTGTATTCATTTCTCCTGATCCGAAAAAATTGTTAAATAATTTAAATTTTTATAATCCAGTACATTATGCCGTTGATGGCCGTGTCGAACAATTTCTCTTTTGGATTAGTTTTTTCAAAAGTATATTAAAAAAAAATAAATTTTTATCAGAAAACGATAATAATATTCATGTAGTAGGACATAGTAATTTAATGCGTACTGCATTAAAGTCTATTGATAGAAATAACGGAATAATAAATCCAGACAAACCCATAAGTGAAGATGAAATGAAAAGATCATTGTTTCAAAGGGTAACTAATAATCAACAATTAAAAAATTATAAGAAATTGGGTAATAATGCAGTTGATCCAAAAGCGCGTGAATCTTTAAAAAATGAATACAACAAACTAAAGGCAGAAACTATTTCAGAAATGAATTCGTGGAGTTTGGTGATTGAATCAAACGACGAAAAACTTGATGTAAATACGAAACCTGGTATACCTAAAAAGATAAATAATTCGTGGAGTTTGGTGATTGAATCAGAAGGCAAAAAACTTCATGTAAATACGGAACCTGGTATACCTAAAAAGATAAAATGTGAAAAAGGTCAACCAGATTGCGTTCCTGATCCTAAATGGGAAGAAAGTGAAATGTGTAAAGGACGTGGTATACAAAGAATAAATCCATTCAGAAAGTAAATCAACAAAGAAATAAGTATTCATTTAAAAATGTACAATTTTAAATGAATTATGTTGATTTCAATACATCCTGGATGGATTTTTGCAAATTTTCGACATCGAGTTTTAAATATTTATCAATTTCATCGATATTCATACTATTTAATATTTTTTCCAATGCATTTTGTTCTGTTCTAGATAAAGAATCAAATAGTTTTATATGATCAACTGATGCATGGTCACCAATATAATTTAATTTATCTTGCATTTCAGTATCATATGCCTTATGTTCTTTTGTATATGTATTTTTATTGTTTTTAGATAAGTTTGATTCTGCATATTTTCTTAATCGTTTTATTTGATCATCATTAAGGTCTTTTATAACATTTTGTGTAATACTTTTAATATCATCTTCACTCATATTTGTAATATCTGCATTTGAATATTTTTCGAATGCATGTTCAATTTCTTTGCATTTTTTTTCTAAAAAATCCTTTTCTTGGGATGTAAAATTTTCACTAATTATAAACATGTTATCGTCTACTATAATATAAATTAATGCGAATATTAGAGAATGAAACAATATAAATAATATATCATATTTCGCAGGTATTTTTAAAAATAAATTTGGTTGTAAAACAATAAATAAAAATACAGTAAATCCAAATAATTTTAAATGTTCTGAAGTCATTATATATTGAATGGACATATTTTTAGATAAAATTGAATGAATTAATAACAAAGATTTTGTGATAAACATAATAAACCGAAATACATAAATATAAACAATGTCTAAAATTAAACGTGTTGTTCAAGGAAAATCATTTCGTTTAATCGACTTTCATATTTTCAATAAAAAAGGCGATTTAAGCGATGAAATAGATAGTGATGATAGTGATGAAAAGATAAATTTCAATGATCCTGAAAATTTTATTATTCAAATGTTTGGTATTAATGAAAAGGGCGAGACGTGTTGTATTTACCTAGATAACTATAAACCCTTCTTTTATGTTAAAGTAGGTGATGATTGGAATGATGAATCTGCACTTGAACTAAAATATCATATTTCTCAGCGTGTTGGTAAATATCATTCACAGAATATTGTATCGGTTGAATTAGTTGACCGATATCAATTATATGGTTTCACTGGTGGAAAGACACATAAATTTGTGAAAATAACATTTAATAATACAACTACGTTAAACAAAGTAAAATCTTTATGGTATCAATATATTGCAGAAGAAGAACGAGAAGATGATCGCGATTATCGAAGACTAAAAGGATTTAGTTTTAAAAATACAGATCTCATTCTCTATGAAAGTACAATTCCTCCTTTACTACGTTATTTTCATATTTACAATGTAAGTCCATCAGGTTGGGTCTTTGTAACAACTCAACAAGCTAGAACTCCTGCAGTTAAGACAACAACATGTACATATGAGTATATTTGCAAATTAAATAATATAAAACCTATGCCGAATAAAGAAACAATAGTTCCTTATAAGATATGCAGTTTTGATATTGAGGCTAGTAGTAGTCATGGCGATTTTCCATTACCAATCAAAACATATAAGCGTCTAGCCATGAATATTGTAGATGTATTTATGCGATTTCAAAAATCGTCTCAAAAGTTAGATGTTAAAAAAGGAAATCAGTTATTTAAAAAATGTATTTTGACTGCTTTTGGAATGGACAATTTTGAAAATATAGATCTGGTATATCCTAAAAAGAAACCTACAAAGAAATTAATATTGAGTTCTATAGATACAATGTTATCGAGTAGTGTAAATGATATGATGGAAAACAAAAATGCTACTGGATTAGATATAGAATCTTCTTTTGAGAAAATAAAAGAAAATGAAAATACAGTATCTGAAACTGTAGCTGATGAAGAACAAACAAACAATGAAGTAGAATCTATACCTGTTTGGAGTAAAATGAAACCTTCTAAAATATTAAAAAAAACAGACAGTAAACAAACGATCGTGAATATTTTATTAAATAATAATTATCAACGTGAAGACAAAATAAAAATTTTAAACAATATACTTCAACCAGATGATTATGCTTATCCAGATGGTCATCCACTACGTCTACTTCCAAATTTGGAAGGAGATAAGGTAACTTTTATAGGTTCAACATTCTTACGATATGGTGAAAAAGAGCCTTATTTAAATCACTGCCTTGTTTTGGGTGGTTGTGAAGAAGTAGAAGGTGCAGTGATTGAGATTGAAAATACAGAAAGAGATCTATTACTAAAATGGCGTGATTTGATTCAAAAAGAAGATCCAGATGTTATTATAGGATACAATATATTTGGTTTTGATTATGAATTTATGTTTCGTAGAAGTCAAGAAACAGACTGTGAACGTGAATTCTTACAATTGTCTCGTATTAAAAACGAGGTTTGTGCGAAAGATCGTGATGACGATTTATCTATTGAAAATACCAAAATTGTATTAGCAACTGGTGAATATGATTTGCGATTTTATAAGACAATAGGTAGACTACAGATAGATATGTATACTTATTTTAGACGTGATTTCAATCTAGCTTCTTATAAATTAGATGATGTAGCTGGTCAGTATATTAGCGATAATGTAAAATATATAAAACATAGTGTTCATGAAAAATATGGTGATATAACAGAGCTTTATAGTAAAAATTTGGCTGGATTACATACAAATGATTTTATACATATCGAACTAAGTGGATTTACATCAGATTATTATAAAGATGGTAAAAAATTCAAAGTTTTGGATATTGAATTCGATAAACCTTATGATGAGAAATCGAAATTTAATGTGATTTTGATACAAGGTCATGAATTGACCGATCAAATCGATAAAAAAATAAAATGGTGTGTCGCCAAAGATGATGTTACTCCTCAAGATATTTTCCGACTTTCAAATGGTTCTGATGCAGATCGTGCGATTGTCGCAAAATACTGTATTCAAGATTGTAACCTTGTACATCATTTGATGTCGAAAATAGATGTTTTAACAGGATATGTCGAGATGTCTAGTATATGTAGCGTTCCAATTTCCTTCTTAGTATTTCGCGGTCAAGGAATAAAACTTACAAGTTATGTGGCGAAAAAATGTCGAGAGAAAAACACATTAATGCCTGATTTAGAAAAAACAAAATCAGGGGATGGTTATGAAGGTGCAATTGTGCTTCCTCCAAAGTGTTCAATGTATATGGATAATCCAGTAGCATGTGTTGATTATGCTTCTCTTTATCCATCATCTATGATTAGTCAAAACTATTCTCATGATAGTAAGGTATGGACAAAAGAATACGATTTAGAGGGAAAACTAGTAAAAACAACTGGTGAAAAAGACAAAGATGGAAATTTTATATATGATAATTTACCAAAATATCAATATATCGATATTGAGTTTGATACATATAAATATACACGAAAAACGCCTACTTCTCGTGCAGAAAAAGTAATTTGTGGTAAAAAAATTTGTCGTTGGGCACAATTACCAGATGAACAAAAATCTATTATGCCTGCGATTTTGGAAGAACTATTGAAAGCGCGAAAAGATACACGTAAAAAAATAAAAACGGAACCAGATCCTTTTATGCAAAATATATTAGATAAAAGACAACTTGGTTATAAGGTCACAGCAAACTCACTATATGGTCAATGTGGTGCTAGAACCTCTACATTTTATGAACAAGATGTAGCCGCATCAACAACTGCTACAGGTCGAATGATGATTACTTATGCGAAAAAGATGATTGAAGAAATTTATGGCGATAGAATTTGTGATACAAAAGATTATGGAAAAGTAAAATGCCGTGCAGAATATGTTTATGGTGATACTGATTCAGTATTCTTCACATTTAATCTAGAAGATCTAGACGGTAAAAAAATACGTGGTCAAAAAGCATTAGAATTAACTATTGAATTAGCTCAAGAAGCTGCGAATCTATGTACACAATTCTTAAAAGCACCACAGTGCTTAGAATATGAAAAAACATTAATGCCTTTTATCTTGCTTTCAAAAAAGCGTTATGTAGGAATGCTTTATGAAGAAGATCCAAAAAAAGGTAATTTGAAATATATGGGATTATCTTTAAAGCGTCGTGATTCATGTGATTATTTAAAAGATACTTATGGTGGAATATTAAACATCTTGATGAATAATAATAATAATATCCAAAATGCGATAGAATTCTTAAACAAATCATTGGAAAATTTGATTGAAGGAACAGTTCCAATGGAGAAATTGGCGATTACAAAAGCATTAAGAAGTGATTATAAAAATCCAATGCAAATTGGACATTGGGTATTAGCTGAAAAAATAGGAAAACGTGATCCAGGTAATAGACCCAAACCTGGAGATAGAATGAAATTTGTATTTATTGTAAATAAAGACAAAAAGGCATTAGTGGGTGAAAAAATTGAAACACCCGATTTTATTGTAGAAAACAAATTACCGATTGATTATACCTATTATATCACAAATCAATTGATGAAACCCCTTCAGCAATTATTTGGTTTAGCATTAGAACATATTTGGGAATATCAAAAGAAAACGGCAGCAATTAAAACGTATCGTCGAGAAATGGTGAAATTAGAAAATGAATTTCCAGATATGGAATTATTTATGAAAAAAAAAGAAAAATATTGTTCAACAAAAATAAAAACATTATTATTCGATAAGTTCTTAACGAAGATTTCACATCGTGAAAATGGAATGCAGACCATTACGAAATTCTTTGGATAATCATATCGTATTGTATTTCATTTCGTTTATGTAATTTATTCGAAAATCTTCTAACTCTTTTTCACTCCACCAAATTAATTTTTCTAAATCATATAAAATATATTCTTCTCGTTTAGGAATCAACGTTACTTTTGCGGTATTATGAAACGTTATTGATTTTTTTAATTTAGGAATACCTATTAAATTATCTTTATTGTCTTTTTTTAAAGATTTAGAACAATATTTTCTCCATATTTGTTTTCTGGTTAACATGATTTTATTTACAGAGATGTTTTTATATTTATATTATATATAAATATGACTCTTTGGAACGATACTGTTAAAAAAACATTTAAGCAAGGACGTTTATCAAATCCTTCTTATCAATTTAAAGATGCATTAAAGGATGCTAAAAAATTCTACAATAAAGGTGAAGCTGCTGCTATTGGTGCTGTTAAAAAAACAGGAAAGGTTGCGTTAAAAGTAAAGAAAGGTGTTACAAAGAAATTAAGAAAATCAATGAAAAAAGCAAAAGGTCTAACTAAAAAAGCAAGAAAAGCAATCTCTTTTAAAAAAAGAAAGGGAGGTATGGGATGCGGTAATAAAAAGAGAACGGGAGGTATGGGATGCAGTGATAAAAAAAATAAACATTAATAAAATTGAATGATAGAATTGGTAATTATAATTATAATAAATTAACAATTTATTATAATGAAACAACCAATTATTATTTCATTGGAAGGAAATATTGGCGCTGGAAAATCAACCTTTCTTGAACATTTAGAAAAAACTTTAACTAATAATAGCGATTGGATATTCTTAAGAGAACCTGTGCATATTTGGGAACAAATTCGCGATGAGCATGGTGAAACAGTATTATCGAAATTTTATGCGAATCCAGAAAAATATGCGTTTTCATTTCAAGTAATGGCGTATACAACTCGTTATCAAGAATTAAAGCGTATTGTCGAGGAATATCCAGATTGTAAAGGTATAATATGTGAACGTTCATTGGAGGCAGATAAACATATATTTGCGAAAATGTTGCATTCAGATGGTTTGATTGACTGTGTAATGTATAATATTTATGAACGCTACTTTTCGGTATATGAAGGAAATTTTACACTTGATGGTATTATTTATATCCACGCAGATCCAGAAGTATGTTTTGAGCGAATTGTGAAAAGATCTAGAAATGGAGAAAGTAGTATTTCATTAGATTATTTAAAAAATTGTTGTCGTTATCATGAATCATGGTTAAGTGCCGAGAAAACACCTGTTTTAAAATTAGATGTAAATACAAATGTAAATGTATCTACTACAGAAAATGATCAAAATATTCAATTATGGTTAAACAAAGCAGTTCAATTTATTGAAATGCTTAGTAAACAAGAAATCACTAACAAAAATAGTTTAATTAATTTACATAATTAATCTTTCCTTTCAACACCTTTATCGGTTTGTTTTAGACCAAAACCTTTTTGTCCGACTCTTAATTTTAATTCTCCTAACAGACTCATTTTGGGTACAGTAACTACTTTTTCAGGTGGTTTTTTATTTACATTTACCTTTACTTTAGGTTTATATTCTTCTTCTTCTGCCTTTTTCTTTTCTTCTTCTGCCTTTTTCTTTTCTTCTTCTGCCTTTTTCTTTTCTTCTTCTGCCTTTTTCTTTTCTTCTTCTTCTGCCTTTTTCTTTTCCTCTCTTTCTGCTTTTTTCTTTTCTCTTTCTGCCTTTTTCTTTTCAGCAGCTGTTTCTTTATTTTCTGTATCTTTATTAGTTTCAACAGTAGGAGAAGTTTCTTTACCTACACCTGGTTGACCTTTTGTAACTATATATTTTTTATTTTCATAAACAACATTAAAGACATTATCATCAATTACAATAGAGCATTTTTGAATTCGATTATTTGTAAATTCAATAGAAGGTATTTGAACACTAGTCATTTACAATATAATGATAAAAGAATTATATATATTTATTATAATTAAATGAAAACAGAATTTGAAACATGGATGATTGTATTTTGTGAAGATAAAAATCGTGTTAAATATTATAATCAAATAAATAAACAAATACGAACAAATCTTTTTTCAGCTATTGATTCTATACATTATTATGATAAATGGGCGAATTTAGCATTATCTAAAGATTATTGTACAATATATTACAAAAAACAATGTGATTCTAAAAAAGGTAAAATGGGTTGTAACTTATCACATCAAATGTTATTAGAAACAGTATTAAATGAATCAAAAAGTAACTGGAATTTAATATTAGAGGATGATGTATCAATTAATGTAGATAAATTTTTAAAAGATGTGAATATCATATTGAAAACGGCAGATGATAATAATTCATTATTTATACAATTGTATACTCATCCTAAATTTCATCAACTTCAAATTAAACAGACTTGTTTATACGAAAATCTATATAAAATGACTTTTCAATGGGGAACATGTGGTTATTTTATTCATAAAAAGGCTATAAATGATTTTGTAAAATCATATCCTTTATGTGAAAATATTGATATAGAATTTGGAAAAAAAATTAGTCGTTGGAAATCACTATGCTGGTTAAATAATGGTATTGTTACAGAAGGTGCAATTGACGTAAACGACAATAAAAGTAAATTAGGATCAATTATTTATAAAAATAGTTAATTATTCCATTTTATAAATATGGAATAATTTAATGTTTCATTTTTCTACGTGTTTTTCTTGTTTTCTTTGCTACTTTGCTGCGCTTTCCTTTTGAAGTCTTCTTTTTTCTATATGTATTACGTTTTTTACCACCTGTTATAACAGCAGGTTCTTTGGGTTTTATCGTAGGTCCAATCAATCTTTCAATAACTTGTTTGACGCTTTGATCTTGTTGATTTTCCTCAATTTTTGAACTATCAAAACTATATTCACTATCTTCAATTGTTATAACAGATGATTTAATATTCCCTATACGTGGTACAAATTGAATTCTACCGCTAGCATTAATGCTATCACCAATTTTATTAAATCCAATTATCATTTGAATAGATTGATTAGTACGATTACTAAAATCAATATTAATTCCTTTCGGTAAAATAGCTCCTTTTAATAATTTTGAAATCTCATTTAATTTACTTCTGTCTTCTTCTTTTGATTTTTCAATGGAAACAAATGCCTTCTTTGCTATTTTTATAATTTCTTCAATTCGTCTTGTTTCATTTGAATCCTTCTTTACAACTTCAGGATTATTACTTAATGATGAAATTTCTTTATTTTCTACCCCTGTTATACAAGCATAGTATGTTGAATTTTTCATTAACATAACGTCGTCCATTTTAACATCTCGTCCAAGAGATTTTCCACCAGTACCTGTACCAAAAAACACTAATGTATTAACATAATCTCCAAGTTCCTTATTTCCATCTTGCAATAAACTTTTACCTATAATATCTTCCTGTTTTTTTGCTTGTTGCTCTCCAAATTCTTTATTTGCTTTTTCTTGTCTCTTAGTTTTTTCTACAGTTTTTTTTTCGTTCTCAAATCCTGTAAGCAAATTTTTAAACTGATTTCGATTTTCACCTGTTAATGTTTTAATTGACTTAAGATTTACATCACTTCTATCCTCTAATAGCTCTTTTAACTGATTTACTTTTTCTTTCTTTATTTCGTCACTAAGTGAACCCCAGTAATCGGAATTTATTAAATTAGTATATCTAGAATTAAGATTATTGTCGTTTGCTGTCTTAATATAACTAGCCATTTTAAATAATTATATATAATCGCAATAAATTATTTATCGAGATATGTTAAGAATGGTATCTTTTTCAAGAAGTAAAAATTATACACTGTGGATTAAACTAGCAACTTTATGTTTAATGGTATTAACTTGTTACGCATTTTACGTAATTATTGTAAGATATTTAAAATGGAAAAGTTCGCAATTGCCTAAAGAATCATTTATAGGACAATTATTTGATACATCACCTACAAATATAGCTATTGTATCAATGATTAAAGATCCTAAAAATATCGATACATGGTTTGAAAAACATAAAGAGTTAGGAATCAAACATTTTTATATCCGTTTAGAGGAAACACCTGAATTAGCAGAATATTTAGAAAAAAGAGATGATGTTACATTACAGCTTGGACAATCAACAGGTGTAAATGAATATGATGAAAAGCAAGTGCGTCAAGACAAATGGGTAAACGAGGCATTACAATTAGCACAAACAGACAAGAGAGGGATTAAATGGATGGTTCATTTAGATGGTGATGAATTATTACATGGCGATTTAACGGAAATCCAAGAATTACCTGATGATGTTCATACATTTTGGATGAATAATGAAGAAGCTAAATTTAACCATGTACCAAATAAAAAAGACAATTGCTTTTCTGCATCTAAAATGGCGAAATGTTCAAAAGGTGAAGGTTGTGTTAGTTATGGTAATGGAAAAGGTGGTTGTCGTGTAGGTTCAGACATAAAATCATATGGTCCACATCGTATGAAGTCATCTTTAGAGAAAAATGGTGGACGAAAATTAAATAAATTAGTTGTTCAACATTATGAGAGTTGTGATTTCGATATATTTAAAAAAAAATTTAAACAATTAGCTGTCCAAGATAAAAAACTAAATATACCATTTTCATATTACAATGAATCCATTGATGCGGCAAAAAACAATGACGAAGAAAAATTGTATAAAATATATGAAAAATATCGCGTAGAATAAAAATATCTATGATTTATATAAAAATGATTGGTATTGATTCATCATGTAAGGTATTAGTAAGCTGTAATGGAGAATTGCAATATAAACCAATATGTTGTTTAAAGGTAGGAGATTTGGTTCAAACATCTGAACAAATCTTGGAAAAAATAGATTCTATTTCTTACAAAGATTTAAAAAATAATAAGGAACTAGAATTATATCGTATTAATAAAAAAGATGGTATGATTGATGATTTATTAGTAGATAAAAATGCTTTTTTATTAAAAGAAAACGATTCGGTAAAAATAATAGATATAAAAGATGCGAATCGTGAAAGACATAAACATATTTATAGAATTTATTATTTATATTTTGAAAAATCACAAAAAGATGATATATATATTATTGTAAATGGTTTACAAGTAAAAGTAAATAAAAAGTTACCAATTAAAAGGGAAGTTTTGTTTACCAAAGAGAATTCTTTAGAAAAAACTCATCATGATCGAAAGATAGAAATATAACGATAAATTCATAATATTGATGCGTTAAAATAAATAGTAAATATTTTGTATTATTTATTTTATACATATTTTTCATAAGGCATGCCGAAAAAGTTGTCTGCTGCTAAATTGTCCTTACGTGATGAACTTTTAGAAGAAGTTAGTCATAAAGAAGATACAGCTATGTTAAGTGATTCTTTGTTTGTTGGAAACAAAAATGATTTACCAAAAAAAAATGTAATTAAAAATAACAAAGCTAAATTAGAATCAAAACCTTTAAAAGTTGTTGATGAAGAAACAATAAAACAAATGTTATTAACACAAGATAAACTAAAAATTAAAGAGGAAAAGAAAAAAAATAGATTTCCTAGTGAAAATCAATTTACAAGATCTGATATTTTCGCACCTTTTGATGGACGTTTTCAACCTGCCAATAAAGATGCTCTTGAAACCGCAGTTGACTTGTGGTTTAGTGATAATGTTGAAGCAGTTGCTAGATATGGTGATATTAAATATTGGGATACATCTCTTGTAACTGATATGGCTCGTTTATTTAAAAGAAGAGAAGATTTCAATGAAATGCTTTACTGGAATACAAGTCTAGTAACAGATATGAGTGAAATGTTTTATGATGCTAAAAATTTTAACCAAGATATTACACAAGATACTGTTACAATTAAACAAGCCAGTCATGTTATAATTCCTGAAAAACTCGATTTAAATGGTGATCGTGTAAGAGATTCAAAACGTATTGAGATTGAGTATTTCTTAAGTGCTGAACAAGGTGATGGTGATAGTGATAACAAAGAGGCTATTTTTGAAGATATTAAAAACATCCGTGTTTCTATTAAAAATAGTGCAGATGGTCTTTACTATCCTGTAGAAAATAGCTCTTGGACAACCTTAGATAGTGTGTCACTTAAATTCTCTGATGTACTTGAACAAACTCTACCATTGTTAACAAGTGTTCTACCTGAAAGTGTAACTGAATTAGCTCGTCAAAATGGGCTTTTAAATGTAGAATTATTACTTCAACAATTAAAAGTTATACTTGATATCCAAGAAGACAGACAATTAAATAATAAGTATCGTTCAGTCATTGTTTCATACCCAGATGCTTCTGGTAGCATTGTTAATGATCTTGGTGTTGTTTTACAACCAAATCTAATTGATGGTTTAAAAACATTATCAAAAAATATTCTTGGTAGTGTTATTACTACTTTAGAACAACAAAGAGCAGTTGTTAATGCTGCACGTGTTGATGCTGGACAAACAGAACTTTCATTACTTGAATATATTGTTACATTATATCCTGACTTTGTTTTACCTGATGGTGTAACATTAGATAATTATCAAACAGTTATTGATAATTTAGATGTAGCAGTTCTTTATGGCCAAATTACATCATTGGATTCTATTTTTACTATCAATAACCTTGAAATTATATCATCAAATGATATTCTACCTGTAGGAAGTGAACTTACATATACTGTATGGGATACAAGTCTTGTAACTGATATGAGCTATATGTTTAAAAATGCTGAAAAATTCGATGAAGATATTCGTTCATTCATGAGAAATGATGTTACTTTAACAGATATGTTTTCTGGTGCTACAGCATTTTTAGAGAAATATGGTATCTCTGCAACACCTCAACCAGAATTTTATACACCATTAAACGATACCACTTTAAAGCCAGCAATTGCTGATTATTTTGACGCTGATAAAAAAGCCGAATTACTTGCAAAACACGGTAAATTGAAATACTGGAATACTGGTGGTGTTACTGATATGAGTAATCTATTTAGAGAAAAATCTGATTTCAATGAAGAAATTGATGGTTGGGATGTAACAAGTGTAACAAATTTCGAAAAAATGTTTAGCGGATGTTCTAGCTTTAACAAACCAATTAATAAATGGACATTGAAAGATGCTCCTCTTAATATGCGATTTATGTTTGATGGTGCTGAAAACCTAGATGTTGAAATTCGTGGTTGGAAAGTTAATGCAGGAAGTGATTTAGAAGGTATCATTGAAGGTGCTACAAAATTACAAGCACGTCACGGAATCACTGTTTTAACACATGATTTTTTTATTTATGATAAATCTGATTTACAAGCAGCAGTAAATTTATATTGTTCATTATTGGATGATGGACTAGATATCAGTGCATTTAATGCTATCTATGGTCCAATTGAAAAGTTATATACAAATACAGTTACAGATATGAATGAGCTTTTTAAAAATAAGGAAATCTTTAATGCTGATATCAGTGCTTGGGATGTGTCGAATGTGACTGATATGCATGAAATGTTCAATAGAGCCGCTGCATTCAACCAACCCATCGGATCATGGGATGTGTCTAAGGTGACTAATATGGATAGCATGTTCTATGACGCCGCTGCTTTCAACCAAGACATCGGGTCATGGGATGTATCCAATGTTGAAGATATGGGAAGCATGTTTGCTGGCGCCGCTGCTTTCAACCAACCTATTGGTGGATGGGATGTCTCGCAGGTCAGAGATATGGGTGGTATGTTCCAAAGAACCGCTGCTTTCAACCAACCCATCGGGTCATGGGATGTATCCAATGTTGAAGATATGGGAGGCATGTTCATTGAGGCCGCTGCTTTCAACCAACCTATCGGGTCATGGAATGTATCGAAGGTGAAGTATATGACGTTCATGTTCGCTGAAGCCACTGCATTCAACCAACCATTGGGTTCATGGGATGTATCCAGTGTTGAAAATATGATTTTTATGTTCGGATTAGCTTCATCATTCAATCAGGATATCTCCCAATGGAATGTGAAACGTGTGAATTCTATGTTTGGTATGTTCCGTGATGCATATAAATTCAACAGTGATATTAACACTAAAGAAGTAGTACTTACAGATGGAAGTAAATATACCGCATGGGATGTGAGTAATGTAAGTGATATGAGCTTTATGTTCTATAAAGGACAAAACTTTAATGGAGATATTAGTAAATGGGATGTATCTAATGTAAATTCTATGACTGCTATGTTCTATGGTGCTATTTCCTTTAACCAAGATATAAGTAAATGGGTTACTGATAAATTAATCAGGATGGATAATATGTTTGGATTTGCTAATGAATTCAATCAAGATATTTCTACAAAACAAGTTACATTATTGAATGAAGATGGTACTGTTGATAGAACATATACAGCATGGGATCTTTCAAAGGTTGAGATCTGTGATGGTGTTTTTATGAATGAAAGAATGACTGATTTAGGTTATGATAATATTATTGATAAACCAATGAAAATTGATTTTGATCTCTCCAAATGGAATTTAGATAGTAATAAAGTTGGTAATCCAACAGATCAACCATTACAAATTTCTCAAGTTTCATTCTATAGAACAGATGCTAGCACTGGTATTAGATCTTATCTTTCATTAGATGATTATGTTGAAACTGTTCAAGAAGATGAATCTGGAAGAATAACGAATGAAATAAAATTTAGTCAATATAGTAATAGAGCCATTTTTAATAAGCTCGGCGAATTGGGCTTCATTTATTTAGTTTTAACAAAGTTTGGACCTAGATATCTAATTGCTAAGTCACGAAATGAAATTGTAAAAGATTTACTAGGTAATGATGTAGAGGAACTAGTTTTTACGTTTCATTTGACGACAAAGGAAGACTTCTTCATCCGTAATTCCACGTTGATGAAACTTCAAGAGAGATCTGAGAAGAGCGATGCAAGTGAAGTTTTAGGAATTACTCGTTTTGATGCTACAAAATTTCCAGACTTTAAATTATCTAAAAATGTAAACAAACAACAATTGAAACATCCATTACTTGAGGACCGTGAAGATAGTCTTAAAACAAAAGCATGGAGATATAGTTATACACCAAATCCTGATGAAGGATTACCACAATATACACATGCATCATATAAATCAATCAATAAAAAGTATATGCGTGTTATTAACCCTAATCAAGAGGATATGGATGTTGTTACTGGTTTCTTAAACGATAAATATACAACTACTCTTAGAGATAGTGGATTTATTAAATCAGAACCAGAACAAAGTGATTTAGATATCCCTCTTTACACTTATAGTGATATTGGTGATGTTTATACTGGACTTGAAAATGCTTCAGCAGAAAAATTAACAAAAACTGTAAAAGATGTTTTAGGATCTGATTGTGTTAAATTTACACTTACACGAGAATATACAGAAGGACAACCAATTATTGATGAAGATGGACAAGATTTAGGTCTTGAATATGATAATGTTAAGATTACTCAATTTGTTGGTGTAGCCACAGAAGGAGGTGTACAATTAAAGAGTGATTTTGTTAAGATGTTTGATTATATTAAAAATGGTGAGTTAAAACAAAGAGTTTGTTATCAAATATTTGCTACAGGAAATCCTGAAGTAAAAACTATTACAAAACAATATGTTATGAAACCTTTAAGTGATAGAGTAAATATTGTATCTGATTATGCATATGATAATGAACATTATGAATTAGCTGAATTTAATGTAAAACGTCGTGATGATGGTACACCATATTATATTATTACTCAACCACAAGATGTTTATAATGAAGAAGGTGAATATGTTGAAACTTTGTCTGTACTTTACAGAGAAGAAGGGTTATGGACTTTAAAATCTGAAACAGAAGTAAATGATTTATCTGTATCACAATTATGTAGTTACACAAGTAAAAATGGTATTAATGGTGTATTAGATATTAAGGAAACAAAGGAAGTAACAAATGATCCTTTACCTAAATTAAAATTAGAAGAGACTAGTATTAGTGGTCATTTACCAGATGAAGATAATTATTATATAATTTGTGATCCTCTAATTGGTTATGCATTACCAGATACAATCCCATTATCTAGAATGGTAGGTCAACCTGAAACTGAAGTATTAGGTATTCACAATGGTATTATCCATCCAACATTACGTAATGAATTTTTCAATAATGATATCTCAAGCAAATCTGTATTAACAGCAAGACTTTCAGACTTAACATCAGATAGATATGAAACTAATCAAAAATATGGTCTTATTAAATACTGGGATGTATCTCGTGTAACTGATATGTCTCAATTATTTTTAAATAATTCGGATTTTAATGAAGATATTAGTGGATGGGATGTATCGAATGTGACTACTATGGAGAGCATGTTCGATGGTGCCGCTGCTTTCAACCAACCATTGGATTCATGGGATGTGTCGAATGTGACTACTATGGAGCGCATGTTCTCTGGTGCCGCTGCTTTCAACCAAACCATCGGGTCATGGGATGTGTCCAATGTGACTAATATGAGTCAGATGTTTAATGGTGCATCATCATTCAATCAGGATATTTCTACAAAGGTTGTTAACGAAGGTTTAAATACACAATATAATGCATGGGATATGTCTAAAGTCACGAATTTAACGAACATGTTTTATAGTGCTTTTGACTTTAATAATGGTGATTTAATAGGTGAATCAAATAAACCTTTATTATGGGATATATCTGGAATTACATCACTGAGCAGGGTCTTCTACCAATGTTTTAGTTTTAATCAAAATATTTCTACAAAATATGTAACAGTCGGTGAAAAATCATATATATCATTTGATACTAGTAAAGTAGTGGATTGTACACGAACCTTAGAAACTTGTTTTCATTTTAATAATGGTGATGTACCAGGTGGATCATCAAAACCATTAAATTGGAATACAGAATTAGTGACTACTTGTTTATTAATGTTTGGGTGTTTTCCCTCAAGTGACCCTGTGGCTAACTACAATTTATCTGTTGAAGATTATGAAAAATATATCCTTCCATATGAATTAAGAAAAACACTTCCATTGAATTTCTTTGAAGTAGAAGGACCAGGGAAGGATGTCTATGAAGAAGATACCGATTATTTGCATAGTGGTGCTTATAGTCAACCATTTAACAATGATACACGCGTAGAATTTGGAGAAGGTGAAAATAAAATAGCATATACACCATTTGATTTATCAAGATGTACAACTATAGTTGCAATGTTGTACTATCAAGGAATGTTTAATCAACCATTTACATTATCTCTTGGCTCTTGTACCGAATTTGATTTTGGCTTAGGATATTTGAGAAGCTTTAATAATACTGTTAAAGTATCATCAACTGGTGATAATCCATCCTTCGGTCGATTCATCATTGCCTGCTCTATTTTCAATCAACCTCTTGATGATATTAATACATCGAAGGCTAGAACTGTCTTTTTAATGCTTTATGGATTATTAGAATTTAACCAATCTATTGATAGTCTTGATTTAAGTAATACGACGAGTGTACAGAACTTACTGACTTATTCTTATAAATTCAATCAACCTATTAATCAACTCAATTTACCAAATTGTGTATCCGCAAAAAATATGTTGAAAGATGCTACAGGTTTCAATCAACCTATTAATCTTGATACTAAAAATATTACAAATATGGAAGGAATGCTTCTTGGTGCTACAAGTTTCAATCAACCATTAACATTGGATCTTCGTTCTGCTACAAACGTAACAGGTTTATTAGAAGGTGCTACTAGTTTCAATCAAGAAATTGTTTCTGAATTAGTTACTGAAGATAGAGAAGTTACCGAAGTAGATGAAAATGGTAATGAAACTACTACCACAGTAACAGATATAGTTAAAAATGTAATGAGTTTACCTACTACCGCTTCCAATGTATCTAGAATGTTAAAAGATTGCACCAGTTTCAATAAATCACTCGATAAATTTGACTTTACAAATGTATTAACTATGACTAGTTTCTTAGAAGGTGCTACTAGTTTCAACCAAAATATCAAAGATATTAATGTTGGTAATGTTACAAATATGACTGCTATGTTAAAGGGATGTACCAGTTTCAATAAGTCACCTGAAGGATTAGATACATCAAGTGTAACAATAATGGATAGTTTATTAGAAGATGCTACTGGATTTAATAGTTCTATTGAAAAAATGAATACTGCTAGTGTTACAAGTATGAAAAATATGTTAAAAGGTGCTAGTAGTTTTAATAAACCATTAACAAAACTTGATTTAACAAATGTTACTACATTAGAAGGTTTCCTTGAAGATGCTGTTAGTTATAATAAAAGACTCATCTTTTCAGATACTGATAAGTTAAATACCACTAGTGTTACAAGTATGAAAAATATGTTAAAAGGTACTAAAAACTTTAACCAAGAATTAGCTAGTTTAGCTACAGATAATGTAACAACAATGGAATCTATGTTAGAAGGTGCTACTAGCTTTAATAAATCTATTGTAGGTTTACCCGGTACAAGTACAACAAATGTTAAACACTTGTTAAAAGGAGCTACTAGTTATAATAAATCATTAGAAGGATTAGATACTAGTAATTTAGAAAAAGTAGAAGGATTATTAGAAGGTGCTATCTCATTTAATCAACCATTAAAATTAACTTTCCCTGCTGCTGCTTCATTAAAAAGATTATTAAAAAGAGCAACTGCTTTTAACAGTGAATTAAGTGAATTAAATATAACGATACCTTCTGCTACAATAAAAATAGACCCATCGATAATTCTTGATAAATTGCAAGAGAAGACTGGTTCATTACCGAATGAGTATGGTTTTACTGAAGAAAATGGCGTTTATAAACCAATTGGTGCGAATGAAACACCAGAGCAAGGTGCTGCTAACACATTTAATAATTGTAGTTCAAGATTGCTTATTTCCGGAAAAGCTAATGATAAAACAACATTTAGTATGACATATGCAACAGAACAAAACTATGACTTTGTTTCTATAAATTTGTATAGAGTAAATGGACTTAATGACGACAAACAAATAGATGATAATACTATTATAGAAGTTTGGACCGCGGCACTTTATTCACTGAGTGGTAGTGGTGTGTTAAATTTTGACCAAACACCTACACATGATTATATTATTGAGATCAGATACACAAAGGATAATAACTGGGATGCTAATGGAAATCGTGGTGGCAGCGATTTGGTCACTGTTGAGGATATTAAATTAAATGGAAAAATTAATACAGTTACTAAATTGTGTACTATCGATAATTTACTAGAAGGTGCTTCTAGTTTCAATCAACCTCTTCAACAACTTGATACTTCTTCTATCACTTCAATGAGAGGTTTATTAAAAGACGC
>MDTC01187405.1_pt1 | contig 43245 bp, 38 predicted proteins | sample 811181 | NCBI WGS metagenome assembly MDTC01 (sample SAMN05326644, study PRJNA326480) | marine metagenome | isolation source: seawater | place: Pacific Ocean: North | collected 2011 | reverse complement strand
TCTTCCACTGATTTTGGATCGCTATTATCTAATTGATAAATTTGCACATCATTATTTATATCATTAGCTACATTAAAAGCAGCTTGTTCATTTTTGTAATAGGTAATTACTACCCTTGCACCTGATTGGACGAATTCTTTTGCACATAAAGAGCCAATGCCCCCACTGCCACCCACAATAAGAACGCACCCATTTTCAAAACTTTTATCCATTTTTTTTACCTCTTTTGGTATTATATTATTTCTTATTAATTTAACAAAAAGGGAATTAATTATGCGTTTTTCATACCATCCAACTATGTGTGATCCATCATTCTATCTAGAACTTGGAAAAGCGGCCGAAGCTGCTGGCTTTGATTGTATTACATTTCCAGATAGTATCTGTTATCCAAAAGAATGTGATTCAACTTATCCCTATAATGATGATGGTAGTAGAGAATTCTTAGATGGTGTTCCATTTTTAGAGCCGTTTTCAATCATTCCTGCAATTGCAGCTGTCACTGACAAGTTAGAATTTTCAACCTCCGTCTACAAACTTGCTCCCAGACAAGCGGTCACTACTGCAAAATTCGTTACTACACTTGGAGTAATGACAAATAACAGGTTCCATTTTGGTATAGGCGTAAGTCCGTGGTACGAAGATTTTCTTGCTACTGGAGAAAGGTGGGAGAAACGTGGCAAAAGAATGGATGAGCAAATTGATATATTAAAAGGCTTGATGAATGGAGATTATTACTCATTTAAAGGCGAATTTTATGATATTCCAGAGTTAAAACTTTGCCCTGCTCCGACAAAACCAGTACCAATTCTTATTGGAGGACATTCAAAATTAGCACTAAAGCGAGCTGCTCGAGTCGGTGATGGATGGATAAGTGCTGGATTAACTCTTGAACAAACTAAAGAACTGATTGATGCAATCAATGCATATAGAGCGGAATATGGAACGCTTGATCATCCAAACTATCAATTTCAAGTTATGGGAGAAGCTGCCTATTCTCCAGAGGGCATAGAGCATCTTGATGCTCTTGGAGCTACTGAGGTAATTGTTGCATTTAGAAATGCTTATGAAGGCGGACAGGATGAAAGAACTCTTGAGGGAATGATTGCAGAGATTAATTGGTATGCTGAGGAAGTAATTAATAAATCAAAATAAATGGTCGGGATGGCCGGATTTGAACCGACGACCACCTCACCCCCAGCGAGGTGCGCTACCAGGCTGCGCTACATCCCGAAAAATCTACAATTTTCTGTTAAAAATAAAATTATAAGTAATTTGTAAAATATAAAAGAGCTCCTTACTAGAAAGACTGGTCAATTCTTTTAAAAAAGGTTTAAAACTATTTTTTTTGACTAAAAGATATATGTACCTTAATTTCATTTTACATATTCCAATATAGGCATAAGTTGAAAATTCAATATATGAGTTGAGAATATGAATAATTTCCTCAAAATACACTCCATTTTTTTCTTTTTTTTGATTTGACAGGCTGTCCTTATGATGACGAATAGTTACCAATGTTTTATTGCAATGATAAAAGTTAGTAATTTTGGATGCTTTAATAAGAAAATCTAAATCATGAAATGAGGGGTAAAGTGAATCAAAACCTCCAATTTCATTTAGAATTTCTTTTTTAAAAATAACCGAAGACCAAGGAATTGATAAATCAAGACTTAACAATCTATCTATAACATCTTCAGAGGTATAGTTAATTGGGATATCTTTTAATTTGTTATTCAATAAAACATTGCAACTAGAAAATACTAGGTCAAAATCAAAAGGATGATTTTGGCCAAGTTTGTTTAATTGGAACTCAAGCTTATGTTCATGCCAAATATCATCAACATCTAAAATAGCTATCCATTCGCCACTAATTAATTGAATTGCGCTATTTCTAGCATCCACTAGATTTGTTGTAGTATCACTTTCATAGTATTTAAATCTTTGATCTTGATAGGAAAGGAAGATATTTTTTGAATTGTCAGTAGATGCATTATTATAAAATATAAGTTCCCAATCCTTGAAAGTTTGATTCAAGATAGATGATAAGGATTCTCGCAAGAATAACTCTCCATTAAAGCAATTCATAACTATAGAAACCTTTGGCACTGGCATCATGAATTCTTTATATAATTAATAACTTTTAAAAGCCCTTCTTCAAGATTTATTTTTGGGGCCCAATTTAAACTTGATTTTGCAAGATTTATGTCAGCATATAAATTTTGATTTTCCTTCTTGGGTATTAACTTTGATCCAAATGCTGGAATGCCGCCATTACATATTCTTTGAATTACTCCAACAACACTCATAATAGAAACAGGATTACCAGAACCAATATTAAATATTCTTCCATTTAAACTATTGTCAGACCCCAATGAACAAAACACAGCTTCAATAAAATCATCAATGTATAGGAAATCTTTCATTTGATTACCAGCTGAGACTTTAAAATCATTATTTTTTAAACAGTTTTCTATAACATATGGAACAAATCTATTATTTTTTTGTTCTGGGCCATATACGAGGAATGGCCGCACGACTATAGAAGGAAATTCTATATTTCTATGAAGCATTTGAAGAAAGTGCGTTGATGCTGTTTTTGCAAAACTATACGGAGTAAAGGGATTCTCTCTTTGATATTCAACTTGTGGCTCTATATTCTGACCATATTCGTCACTGGAACCAATGTGAAGAAATTTTTTAAATTTAATGTCTTTTATAGTTTCTACAATGTGCATCAACCCAAGAAAATGATTATTTATTATATTTTGTCCATTGAGCATGAAATCTGAATGATCAATATAACCAGAACAGTTAATTATAAAATCATAACTTCTATCTTTAATTTGATCACAAGGGCCTGTATCAAAATTATGCTTTATAGACTTAAAAAGATTATTAGAAATATCTTCTTTGGCTGAACTTTTTGAGACTGATGTGACCTCACAGTTTGCTTTTAGCAGGGCCTTAACTAACCCTGAACCTAAGAAACCGGATCCACCAAAAATAATTACTTTAGAATTTGAAATATTAGATTCTACAACCATGGCGAAAACCCATCATGAAGTAATTGATCTAAATACTCTTTATCTCTTTGGGTATCCATACAATACCAAAAACCCTCATGCTGAAATGCAGAGAGTTCATTTGAATCTGCTGCCTGTTCTAAAGGTTCTTTTTCTAAGACAGTTGAATCATCTTTTATGAATTCTAAAAATGATGGTTCGATAACAAAAAATCCCCCATTAATCCATCCTTGTTGCAGTTGAGGTTTTTCTTTGAATGAAATTACATCTCCATTACTATTAATTTTTAATTCGCCAAATCTTGCTATGGGATGCACGGCTGAAATCGTTACTAATTTATTCTTTTCTAAGTGACTAGCAATAAGGGAATGAATGTTAATATCAGATAGCCCATCTCCATATGTCATTAAAAATGTTTCTGGACCTAGGATTTTCTTTAATTTTTTTAATCTCCCTCCTGTCATAGTCTCTTCACCAGTATCAACAAGCGTTATGTTAATTTTTAAATTAGGCAAAAAAATATTAATAGTATCTTGAAGAATCAATTCTTTTACTTTTTTGGACGATGTGCCGGCAAGATCTAGAAAAAAATTTTTTATAATATCTCCCTTATAGCCTAAAGCTATATAGAAATCATTTAAACCAAATTTTCTATAGGAATCAATTATATGCATAAGTATTGGTTTACCACCAATTGGTACCATTGGTTTAGGTATTTTTTTTGTATATTCTGAAAGTCTTGTTCCTAAACCCCCTGCTAAAATTACAACTTTCATTTAATTTTTTTTTCCTTGAATTCATAGTCAAATTCATCGTACTTACAATTTTTTATTTCGTTTTTATCATGATGTAAATCTGCAAAGTTACATAAGATATTTTCTGAAGAACTCAAGCCCTGAAATCCAAACCAGACCTTTGGTGGTATTTGCAACCGACAAAAAGGATCTTGCGATAAAATGATTTCCTGACAATTGTTGAAAGTTGATGAAAACTCTCTTTTATCAATCATTACAACTTTTACACTTCCATGAATTACTAATAAATTCACAGTCATTTTGGTATGCAACTTCCAGGCCCTAAAATAATTCTGTTCAATTGTTGAAAAATATACTTCTTTAAGATTAATATCAGGATCTTTGATTGTATGGAATGCATGAAATATCTGTCCATTATTTCCTGGGATTATTTCAAGATTTTTTATTTGAACACCCTCTATCATTTTTTTACTTTATCAAAATATTTTTGGATTTGATTAAAAGAAAAATTAGAAATTTCATTTGGAGATTTTGAATAGAAATTCAAATACCACAGTGCAGTCCATTCGATAACTTCATCTAAGGTTAGGATGGTATTCCAATCTAATAATCTTTCAGCCTTCGTGCAATCAAGAGCCAATAATTTAGATTCAAAAAATATTTTAGCATCCTCATCTTTATGCCACGAAAAGTTTGGTAAATTATTTTGTAAACAAATAGCAACTTTTTTGACAGTTGCACTTTTTGTAACATTTGGTCCAAAGTTGAAAACACTTCCATTTGGTATTTGTTGTTTACTGAGATATTGAGCAAGACTAATATATCCATATAATGGATCCAAAATATGCTGCCATGGTCTAGTCGACTCTGGATTTCTTATTAAAAGACTTTCATGACTTATCCATGCGCGAATTGCATCAGGTATCAGCCTGTTTGCTGACCAATCTCCACCACCAACTACATTCCCAGCTCTGGCAACACCAATATTTATATCAATACTATTTGAAAAAAATGTCTTAAAGTAAGTTTGTATTATTAACTCAGCAGCACCTTTTGAGCTACTATATGGGTCTATTCCTCCCAAGATATCTTCTTCATGATAACCTCTATCAATCTCAAGATTCTTATAAGCTTTATCACTCGTAATTAAAATTGCAGTACATGGAAATGGATCTAGACGCAAAGCCTCTACCAAATTAAGAGTTCCAATGGTATTTGATGCAAAAGTCTGATACGGGTCTTCAAAAGAAGTTGAAACTATGGCTTGAGCTGCTAAGTGAAAAATAAACTTTGGTCTATATTTCTTTAAGATAGATGAAAATGAATCTTTTTCTTCTATGTTTGCTCTTAAGTCATGACTAAATATGTCTTTGATATTTTCATAATGCGATGGTTTAGTGACCACATTATTTGAAACACCTATTAGATTTGCTCCTAAATATTTGAGGATAAGTGATAACCAACTGCCTTTAAAGCCAGTATGACCAGTAATTAGAACCGTTTGATTTTTAAAAATTTCAATCATCAAGACTATCTCTAAAAATTAAAAAAAAATGCAACATTCTTTGCATTAGGTTTGTGAAAGTAATCTTCATAATTAATCTTAACGCTAGAAATAAATTTTTGCTTTTCCTTATATTTGCTCAGTAAAACCTCAAGTTTTTCTGAAGAAGAACATGTTGAGTATAGTTCTTTAGGAGTATTTTCAGGAATTAATTTAGATAAAGGAAATGTTTTTGGAAATACATTAATTACTGGAGTAGTTTGAATGATAGCTTCAATGGCAGCGCTAGATCCTCCAGTAAGCAATACATAAGAACTTTTTAATAAACTGGGTACTGAGGAGGAATTATCAATTTCTACTTTTGGATAGGTAATTTTCAATAAGTAATTATCCATATTTAATGATGGATGTGATTTTATTAATAAATTCTCGTCTTTTAAAGCAGGTCCAGCATCCACTATTAACTTTATTATATTTTTAGCCTGATCAAAATATGCAGGTAACACAACCAATATTTTATCCTTAGTTGTATTTAGTATTGAGTTTGATGACTGCTCAAGATTATTAAATCTTAAAGCTGGTGCCAAAATTGAATTTTGTTCGTTACAAATTCTTTTTGGTAAATTTAAAAAATTATTCCCCATAACACCTATAACCTCTGGGATAACCCCCCCATCAATTTCCCCATAAGTTGGCGATAATTCAAATGCATAATTATTTGGAATAAAACCCATGTAACCTCTTGCAATACCTTTCTTAAAAAATTTGTTGATTGCAAAATTTGTACCTTTATCCATTGAAGTATTTTCCCACCAATCAATCAAGGTATCTAACTCATAGTTATGCTTTTTTAATCCCCTAAAAAAGAAATAATTTAATAAGCCCTCTGCAGAAATACTACTAAAAGCTTCATTAAGTAAAGAGTGATTAATTAGTGGAGACAAATCACAATCAATATTATAAAAATCAGTATTTAAGATTTTTAATGAAATATTTCTTACTTTTTTAAAATAAAATGCTGCTCTATACAATTCACTAAAAGATAAAATCGATTCTCTAAAGAAATATTCTTCCTTATCAAGGCTTATATTTTTAAATAGGCTGAATATATTTTTAATTTTAAAGTTGGCTATTGTTGGAATAAAAACTATTTTTTTTGAATCTTTTGAAAGATATGAGCTTAATTCCGGATAATATCTATCTTCCATTAATTCTGAGGTTATAAAACTTTCTAAAAGAATAGTATTTTTTGAATCATTTAATCTTGAATATTTAATTTTGATGTAAAAAGTTTGAATAGCTTTATTCATTAGAAAATTAAATGGTCTTAAAAGGTTTCTAAATCTGTCTGTAAAACTAATTTTTTTCTTGCTTATTCCTATATCAATTGAGGGCAGTTTTAAAGAATTACAAATAATGTATTTTAATGCGGAATTAGGAACTATTATTTTAGATGGAAGTTTTTGGTTTTTGTAAAGAAAAAATACTAACTTCAAAATGCAATAGTTTTTGTATAAAGAACTTTGGAGTTCTCTTCTGGATGCAGGCGAACTTATCCACCAATATATATTTTTTGAATTATTGTTTGAGCTACAGGCATCAATAAATTTTGCATAATCTTTGAAGCTAGATTTATAGATTTTTTTAAAATCATCGCTAAATTCGCTTGAAAAAAAATTATTTTCATCGGACAAATCAAAAATGTTTTCCATGAGATTATCTTTTTTCTAAAGAATCCTTATAAAGGGTAAATAAATCGTCATTTTTCATAATATTTGAAACACTTAACAAATCTTCTATAGTATCAACGCTTATCGCGGAACTATCTACTATTGCACATCCAATTTTATATTCATTTTCAAGAAGTCTCATGTACTCTATTGATTCTTTAAGCTCTATCGATGTTTGCTGTAATTGACAAAACTTTAATAACATCTGTTTTCTGAATGAAACTAAGTGATAAGCCTTAAGGGAGTAATTATAAATATCTAAAGGTAGATCAGCTCGAGAAAATTGAGTGATTTCACTCTCTGAATTGAGAGTAATCTTTATGTCTGAAGGATTATTTTTATTTGTATATTTTGTAGCTAGCATTGAAACTCCAAGGTGAGTATTTTTAAGAAGTATTTCTGCAGATAAATCTATATGCTCTGGCCTAACTAGCGCCTCATCGCCTTGAATGTTTACAATTATTTGGGCATCAAATCCTTCAGCAGCCTCACCCAATCTATCTGATCCTGTTTGATGCTTGGAAGAGGTCATAATAATTTTGCAATTACATGCTCTTCCTATACTAGCAATCTCATCTGAATCTGTTACTAAATATAAGTCGTCTAGAATTTTACTTAATTGAGCTCGAAAAATTACATGAGCTATTAATGGAATTCCGCATATCGGCAGTAACGCTTTGCCTTTTAGCCTCTGAGAATTTAGCCTAGAGGGAATCATTCCAATAATTTTCATAATTTAAATCTTTAAATCAATTTGATAATAATTTTTTACTTTCTTTGCTCTAGCTATATTTAAATGATCTAAATGATTGCTCCATTCAGACTCTTCTTCAATAAAGATAAAGTCAAAATCAAAATTCTCCGCAACCCTCAGGTCAGAAATAGAATCTCCAAATACTAGTCCTTTAATTTTTAAACTAGCATTATGATCAATAAATTTTTTGACTATTTCTTCTTTTGTGTTGGGACTGCCGCCAATGTAGCTAAAATACTTTTCAAGATCGTGCTCTTTAAGAATTTTCCTTAATTCGTTCTCTTCTGCCCCTGAAGCTACAATTAACTTAATATCATGTTGCAAAAGAATCTCAAGGAATTCATAAATACCTGGAATTAAAGATGCTTTTTTTAATTTTTGAAAAGCAAGTTTAGAAAATAGATTAAGTGCCTCATTTAACTCAGCCGAATAATTATTAAGTTTCAAGATTTCTTGAAAAAAGTATCGAAACTTAATGAATCTTGAAATTCCTCCGTTTAACTGATGGTATTCGATAAACTTCTGTACATCTCTTTGATCATACTGAAACAATGCATCTCTAAATAATTCGGATTTAATTTTATTAGATTTCAAAAGGGTTCCATCACAGTCAAAAATTATAAAATTATAGTTCTTTAAAACTAAATTAATTTTACTTCTCAAAGCGATTTAAAGCCGATTGTGTTGAAGGCGTCAATAGAGTTGGTTTGAGTGAATTCTTCATTGAAAAATATTTTTCAAAAATTTTATTATTTTCATGATACTTTGAATCAGTAACAGGATATCCATCAAAGCCTGCAAGATATAATGATTCAGGAGAAGCCTGCTCAAGAAATAACAGAGAATATGCTAAAACCTCCTTCCATTGAGAAATGCAACCTGTCTTGAAACTCTTAAAACTTTCTGGTTTTATAGCCATTCCATAATCAAGAATTTTATTGTGCCTTAAATAGTCTTTAATAATAGGAGAAAAGCATGACTGAGGAAGTATGATGGGACACTTAAAATGCGAATATAAGTCTGCATCTAAAAGCACTCTATCTATATTAGAGGCGATAACTGCATCAATCATTTCATTGTCTAAGATTTGATTAACATTTAAAGAAAGTACAAAAGGCTTCGCATTTCTTATAAATTCTTGAACCTTTGCTTTATGCTTCTTTAAATTTGGGCCAGCTCCAACGAGCAAAACTGCCCTTCCACTCATAAAGTCTTTACCATTCCACTTACCTTGGTGATCTGTATTTTTGAAATAAGTTAACTTTGTAATATTTTTTTCATCGAAAGAGGTACTTTCAATATTTTTCATTACATCTAATGCTCGCAGAACTTGTTCATTTGTATATCGTTTGTCTGCAAGCATTGTTTGAACATAAGTGGGATGAATGTTGTCTTCAGATGCAATTTGATAAAATATATTTGGGCCCCAGTCATATTTTTTCTTCAATTTGCTAAAATGTGCCAAAGCTTCAAGCATAGATTTGGAGTCATAATAGCCATTAGATTGAGCTAATAGGTTTTCGGTTTGAGTATTTCCTGCACCTCTACCCATACCTAAAATTGTGCTGTCACAAAAATTACATCCAGAATTAATAGATGATATAGCATTTGCTAGTGCTAAATTTTGATTATTATGTGCATGAAAACCGATGTGTCCTTTCCAACTTTTTGCTAAAGATCTGTGAAATGATCTTACAGTCTTTGGATTCATGGATCCCAAAGAATCTGCAAAATACACAACGTCAACCATATTCCATTGTTGAATTTCTTCGGCAACATGATTGATTTCATATGGCGCTCTTAAATTGGCCTGCATCAAATTTAAAATTACTGAATATCCTAAATTATTTAATTCCTCAACTAGAACTTTTGTATTTGTTGCTTTCAAAGCATCAATTGCAATTCTTACAAAGCTAATTTTGGATTTTTTTGACTTAATAAAGTTTTCTTTTATTGCCTTTTTAGGATTAGATTCTTTTAGGTATTCACTTCCATTAATCATTACCCCTATTTTTTTATTACGTGGAAAATCTATAGAATTGAGTAATTCCTCTGATGAATATGCAAATTCACCAAGCTCTAAACTATTTGGCAGGAATCTAAAACCAATCTCTATGTGTGAGACTGAGGAGAGGGATAAAGCCTTTATATATTTTGAAACTGTATTTTTTTCAAATTTCCACGAATTATAATAACCTCCATCACGAAGGGTGCAATCTAAGATATTTACTTTCATTTCATTATTTTTTTAAAATTAGAAGATTTTAGTTACTGTATTTTGATAAATGCGAACTAATTATATATTAATTATTTATAATAAAGTTGTTGCAAATCAGTGTAAAAGAAGCATAAAATGCTCGTCTACAGAGATTTGCTATCTGCATTAGATTAATAAAGTGTGTATAAATAAACTGTTTTTTACACGATTAACCTTTGTAAGATAGTAATTAAATGGTAATATTGATTTTTATCGAACTGGTTTAAATACAGGAAATATAGAAATGGCAAAATTAAAAAACAAATTCAACTACCTGCTTGCAGGACTTTTTTCAATATTTAATATTGCATCAATCACCGAATTGCAAGCGGATGATGGTGAAGATCCAAAAACTGCTGGTGACAAAGCTCAAGAGAGCTCATCAGGAAGCCTTAGCGCTGGTGCTATTGCTGCTGCAGTAGCTGCTGCTGCTGCTATTGCTGCTGCTGCTGATTCAGGCTCAGGTGGCTCTGCCGCACCAACTGCAGCTCCTACAGCTGCACCGACAGCTGCTCCTACAGCTGCACCGACAGCTGCACCTACAGCCGCACCTACAGCCGCACCTACAGCCGCACCTACCGCCGCACCAACTCCTGCTCCAACTTCAATTGAAGAGTATGTTGTTGAAACTATTGTTGAAAATACCGTTGCTTCTGGAACAACCACAAACACAACTACAAGTTCTGCCATTACTGTAGCTGGAGCAACTTCAACAGAAGAAACACAAGCACTTGTTACTGGTACTGTAACTGCAACAAGAACTACTGCGGGAACCGAAACATATACAGCTACTTCAACAGTTGCCGCTGACGATGTTTTTGGTGCCTCTGATGCAGTCGATAGTGGTTCCGATTTGGGAAGTGATAATATCTATATTGTTGATCAATTTAGAGATACAGTAGAGACTGAAGAATATACAACTACTATTAATTTACAAGAACAAATTATTGAAACAGTAACTGAGGTTCTTGAAGGAACAACAGAAGTAACCGTAGAGATACCTGCCGAAGTAGATGTTACATCAACATCACTTGTCACAAGTACTGCTACTCGAACTAAGTAATATTACTTAAGTAAAAAAGCCAGCTTAAGCTGGCTTTTTTTTGTCTATAGTTATTTGTAATAAAAATCTATATCAATTCTGGGTAAGCGAGGATGAATGTATTGAGATGATCTTACAATTCTTCCATTAGGCTCATTGAAATAGTAATAATTAACAAAATTTTTATTTAAGCTTGGTACGGTTACTTTTTCTAAAATAACCTGGTCAGTAAAAGTATATTGCAATCTATGCTCTACGACTGCTGACGGGTTAGTAAGATTTACTAGAATATTCAAATTAGCTTTCTCCGATGATGAGCTTTCAAGAAGATCTTGAATATTTAAAATATTAATATTGTTAATTAGGCCTTCTGTTTTGATTATTTTCCCATTGAAGGTATAAATTTTTTCATTTGTAGCTGATACCCATTCATAAATCCCATTATTTATATATGCTAAAGTTAGTATTGCTATTCCGGATCTTCCCATTTTAAATTTTGCAAATGAGAATTCTTTTTGGTCTATAAATTCATTATTGATCTCAATATCTTCAACACCTATAACCGCATTTTTGATCAAAGGTATCGCATCTGAATATGAAATATACGAGCATGCATTGATCATAAAACAAACTAAAATAAATTTTTTAATCATATAAGTCGCTCCAATCCCTACTTAAATTAACTTGATGAGCGGCTTCAGTAACTGAATAAAGGCCGTGAGAATGATTTAAAACAGCTGCTCCATCTCTTGTAACTGGTCGAAGACCAAAACCGGCATGTCCTCTTGAATAGTTAGTAAAGAAAGCCTCAACTGGCAACCAGAAATAAAAGCCTTTGTCGAAACTTCCTTCTCCAAACTCAAATTCACTAATATCAGTTCTAGCAAAGAAAATTCCGGCTCTCATACCACTTTTAAACCTTCTAGATACATCAATTTTGATGCCTGAATCCTTAGCAAGAAATTTACCACCTTTAATTAAAAGCAATACCTCAGATTTAGGCTCTTGGTAATATAAAGTAACATGGCCAGTTGTGGTTTTGTAATCTCTAAAAGAGAACATTTGATCATAATCCCTTTGCTGAACTCGCCAAATTTCTGCACCCACTGCATAGTTCTTTGTAAATGGCCTATAAAGCATCTCGCTGCCAATTCCACCAAACATACCTTCTAAAATACCACCAGAAACTTTTGTATATATATCATCATAGAAGTGATTGAACCAATTAAACTGCATTGTATCAATGTTGTAACTTTGACTTTCCTTTAGATAATTAACAATTTCCGTTCTAACGTGAGGAAGAACACTGTCTGAGGCTAACTTAAGGTCATCAAACGTATTATAAATTCCGATAGATGCATTAGTGACGATTGTGAAATTAGGTTTCAAAATTAGCTCGGAATGCAGTGCAAGCCGTAAATCGCCAAAATAAAAACCATCCGGGCCGCCAATTTGAGATCTTATCGAAGGTGATATTTTCCAATAATGCGCAGGAAGTTTTGATTCTGGCCTAAAATCAAAATTTTCTTTTCTATAAGTTACAGCATGTAATTGAGAATTTCTTTCAACTAGAGGATAGTACTCATCAGCAAGATGTTTATCAAAAGACTCTCTATCTATTACCATTTCATGCATCCCCATAGACGCATTTATATTTGTTAATCTGAATTGATTAACTTCATCGGGAATAGTTTCATTTAATGCTCTAGCCACTCTTCCAGCTCCTCTGATGTAACTAGAGTGCTTTCCTTGAGAATAAGCTATAGATAATGCATCATCCTCCAATGTTGCTGCCTGCAAATATAGCCTCTTTTCATTAAGAACAGATAAAGCTGTTCTGTAAATAAACTCTTTATTTCCAGAGCTGACTTCCTTGTAAGCATATGCATCTTTTACAGGAATATAGGGATCATTCTTTTTAATTACCGGATCCTTGTCTTTAAAGCCTAAAGCAATTGAAAAACCAAAACTGAAAGTATTTCCTTTGGTATAACCTGCTTTTAACTGTATTGAATTACTTATTGGATAAACTGCTCCAATATTAATTTTTGAAGATGACGGTCTTTGGGGTTTAAATGCAAGCTCGTAGTTTCCATAGCCTGGCCTAAAACCTTCTTTTGAGTAATCTGTTCCGTCATATTCAATCTTGACCCTTAACCCCCTAAGGTTTGGTAAGAAAAACTCAACTCCACCAAATAAACCCGCAGGACCACTAAAATATTTGCCAGGACTGAGTTCACCACCCATAGTATCTTTATTTAGAGTTCTTTCTTCAAAACTATCAGATATGTATGTAAATGGATTTTTTATAGCGCTCTCTGATAAGCCTCCCCAACCCATGCCAGCAGTAAAATCAATATTTTTATAAAATTTTGAAGCAACAATAAATTCAGAAGTAAAAATTCCACTTCCTGCAATATCTCTGAAACCTACAGCAATTTGTGGAAGATTGACTGACTCTTTTAGAACCATAAATTTGGCATCAAAACTCTTATCTTTATATGTTTGGCTTCCACTAAAAGATTCAACATTACTATATAAAGCATTATTTACATCTACATACTGATAGGAAGCCTCAAACCATGAAAAGGGATATGCAACGAGTGATCCACGTAAATATGGATCATTATTAGTCCAAGAAAATCCTAGGGTACCCTCTTCGTGCATTCTTGCAGAGGGCATTTGTAATAAGCCAAGCGTTCCATAATTTGAAAAACTTGGATTGCTGAATGGATATATATAATCATTAATGTTGGAATAAACTAATGGTGAAAAGATTAACGTGAGAAAAAGAAACTTGCTCTTAAAATTTAATATCAATTTTCTGCTGTAAACATATATTATTTTTATGAGATCATATGATTCAAATGAAAAAACTTATCGTTTAATTATTATTTATTGAATTTAATGATGCTAAGGAAATAGCTAAGCTGCTTAAAATAGGAGAAAAAGTAGCGGCAAACTTTAATCCTTCAATTTTACCTATATCTCTTGAGGCATATACAACAGATCCAGGAAAAATTTCTATATTTTTCTTAAAAGGCTTAAATATAGATAGTTTATGAAGATGGGTAGTGCCATCTGGATCAATAATTATTAAGTGTTTTGTTGAAGTATCTTTCATTCCCCCAGCATTCTTAATGTATTGATCAAGAGTTAAATTAGAATGATATTGAGTGGATCCAGGTTGATTAAACTCTCCAAATAAATATACCTGATTTAATAGTGGAGGAACTTGTATGATATCTCCATCGACTACAACTGTATCTAATACTGCATTGTTTTTAATTCTACTCAATTCGAATTCAGCCACAACTCTGCCCTTAGGTCTATAATTTTTTAACTCTTCTAGTAATAATGAAAGAGAGCCTGAGGTAGCCCCAACTTCCTGAGGATTTGAAACTATAAAATTTAAGGTATCACGATATATTCTCTCATTGAAGTTTGATTCAAGATCTTTTGCAGATTCTCTAAATAAAGAACTTCCGTAAGGATATGCAGAAGTTTTATACCCCCCGGCTCTTTTGATTATAGATGATAGCCGCTCACCATCTGAAATATTGAATGTACCGGGATTAGCTACCATCCCAGTAATTTGAACAGTTTTTACGGGCTCCTGAAAAGAGCTATAAAATGGTAACATAATCGAATCTCTTGCCTGGAGTTTTATGTTTGCAGATTGTCTTATGTCAATTTTTTGTTCGCTAATTTTTCCTTCACTATATCTTTTCAAGAAAAAAAATTCTCCAAGAAAATATGGTGATATATCTCCGGCAAATTTAATAGCATCATATACAGTTTCTTTAGGTAGCATTTCATAGAGTGCCTGACGAGCAACACCTCCAGAGACAGGAACTTCAAATCCTTTTGGTTTAACAAAAATTATATCGCCAGATCTTAGCTGTGATTCAAATGGTTGCTCTCCAAAAGCCATGACATCGTATAAATCAAGAGATGAAATTATCTCATTATCTCTTTTATGATTTATCTTTCTAAATGATCCATTTTTGGAAATGCCGCCTGCAACATTAAGAGCATGCAAAATATTAGATGCGCCACTTAAAGTATATAGCCCAGGGCTAGAAACTTCTCCCAGAAGAAATACTTGAATATCTCTTAAGCCAGATAATGTTGTAGACGTTTTTACACCAATTGCAGTATTATCCATAGAGGCCTGAATAGCTTCAGCAGCCTTGTTAAGTTGCAAGCCTCTCACGAATACCTTGGTTAATTTATTTACAAGTACCGAGCCATCTCTTTGGACCATTGAAACACTTTCAAAATTTACAGAACCAGTTAATAGAATAGTAAGTTGATCCCCATAATCAAGAACATAGTCATCTGAAATATTTGGAAGATTAATTGGAGAAAATGAAGACTGAATAGAGCTGAAAAAGTTCTCTCCGAACCTTGGTAACTTTATATTTCCAGCATTTCCCTCTATTGCAAGTTTGAGACTATCAACTTGATTCTGAATTTTCTTTAATATTGCTTTGTTAGCTTCTATGGAAGTATTGCCTCTAAACAATACCTCAACATCTTCCTGATCTTGTAAATCTTTTTCTAGCTTTTTAGCAACATCATCAGGGAGGGAATCAAGAAAAGAAGGATCTAGCTCTTGAGAGCTTATATTAGAACTAATAGTTAAAATAATAATTAAAGATAATATGAACTTAGTATTTCTGTACATGATTAATTCCATTTATGAAAGTGCAATTATATCTTAATTAAGATGCCAAAATATAGTTAGCAGATATGAATTTTAGAATTAGGACTGAGTTGTATCGAGCTTTGCAAGCCATAATGACAATGTCTGTCTAGCTATTTCTTCTTGCGAAAAATTTTTAAGAACTAACTCTCTACCAGCTTTGCCCATCTCCTTTCTTAAATTATCATTTAAAAGGAGTGTTTTTATAGCTTTTGAAAATTTATCAATGTCTCTAAAATCAACCAAAAATCCATTCACATTATTAATAACAACTTCTCTGCAGCCTGGAACATCATAAGTTACTATGGCTTTTTCAGAGCTAGCTGCTTCAAGCAATGCCTTTGGCAAGCCTTCTCTAAAAGACGGCAAGCAAACCAAAGATGCCTTTTGGTATGCTTTTGCCATATCGTCAACATGACCCCATATTTCAATTAAATTTGATTGCTTCCACTCTTTAAGAGATGCATTGTCAACTGCCTCAGGGTTGCTTGGATCCTCTCTGCCCGAAATTACAAATCGAGCGTTGATACCATCATTTTTTAAGTTCTTTGCAATTTCAACAAAATCTTCTATTCCCTTATCTTTTAACAATCGGGCCGGAAGCAATACTATCGGAGTCTTATTAGAATTTTTTAGTCCAAAAAATAATTCCGTATCAACACCAACTCCTTTGATTATTTTTATTTGTGATTTTCTAACAATGTTATTTTTAATAAATAGTTCAGAATCATCATTATTCTGCATAATAATTGTTGAATATTTATTTTTTAATAAAGTCTTCATCATAAAGATCATCAAGGGACGTAAAAATTTTGCTAGATATTGAGTTGAGCTAAATACATATCCTAGCCCTGCAAATGCTGAAATTCTTATTTTTATTTTGTATGCTTTTGCTAATAATGCTCCATATAATATTGGCTTCAAACCGACAGCATGGATAATTTCTGGATTTGACTGCTTGATAGCTTTTGAATAAATTAATAAAGTTTTTATTTCTTGAAAAATATTTGCTGATCTCCTACTAATTGGCCAATTTATAAGTTGAATGCCGGATGTTTCTATTAGATTTTTATGAGTTGTAACTTTTGTAAGCAAAAAGACCTCAAAACCCTTGGAAATTGCATATTTAGCTAGAAAAAATCGGTGAGATATAAAGTACCAATCCTCTGAAATAACAAAGAGAATTTTTTTTGACTGATTCCTAGAGAGCTTATTAATGTCAGGTTCTCTAAAATCATTCATTATTTATAATAATTCTTATGCCATGATTGATACATGAGAATTGTCCATAGCTGATTTTGCCAATTTCTATCTCCACTTATATGTTCGCGCCACACTTTTTGAATTTTTTTTGAGCAGAAATTTTCTTGCTCTTTGATCACAACGGGATCTAACAAATCTGCCGCCCAATCTTTGAGAGGCCCTTTTAGCCATTCGCCAACTGGCACCCCGAATCCCATTTTTGGTCTATCAACTAAATTTCTGTCTACATATTTATATAAAATATTTTTCAAAATTCTTTTTCCATTTCCTTGGCTTAATTTATAAGAAAGCGGCAGGGACCAGGCAAAACTATATATTTCATGATCAAGAAATGGAGCCCGAGTTTCTAAAGAAACTGACATGGCAGCTCTATCAACTTTCACAAGGATATCATCTGTTAAATATCCCAAAGTATCATGCAACATAGCTTTCTCAATGTTATTAAATGACGAATTTAATTGATTGATATTTGATAAGTCATCATCAAATGAGTTTGATAAAAATAAAGTATCTGATGTTTCCCAAAATTTTTGAGAATTAATGTATAAATCATTAAAAGTACTATTATTCAGCAATTTAAATCCCTTCTTAATTTTATCTGCTGGTCTAGAAATGTTTGATAGTGATGGGGCTATTTTAGATAAAAATTTAAAATAAGTATTTAATTTTTCTAGAGACATATTATCTATTTGTCGGGCTATTGATGTCTTAATTGAGGCAGGGAAGAATTTAATAATATTCCATATTTGTTGATTTACATGATATCTATCATATCCGCAAAAAATTTCATCGCCAGCATCTCCAGTTAATGCAACTATGACGCTTTTTTTTGCAGATTGCGAAACAACATGTGTTGGGATTTGAGATGCATCGGCAAATGGTTCAGAATAAATTTCGCTTAACTTAGGAATGACTGAAATAGCTTCTTGAAAGGTAATCCTATCTTCTGAATGATTAGTACCTATAGCTTTTGCAACAGCGCTTGCATGAGTAGACTCATCCCACTCAGCCTCATCAAAACCAATAGTAAAAGTTCTTACAGGCTTCAATGATTGAGATTGCATAATTGCTGTTATCAAAGAGGAGTCAATTCCTCCTGACAAGAAAGACCCCAATGGAACATCTGAAATCATCTGATTAGATATTTTTTTTCTTAATTGGAGTTCAAGCTCATCGCTAGCTTCATTAAAACTGCCTTTAAATTTATTTCGATGAGATTTGAATGCTTCAGATTCTGCATCCCAATAAATATATTCTTTGATTTCCATTGAAAATGAATCTATTGAAATATAACTTCCTGGTTTTACTTTCGAGACTCCTGAAAAAATACACTGTGAGTTTGGAACATATCCCAATTGGACATATTCATGTAATACTTGCTTATTTATTTGAGGGCAAAACTTTGGATGTGCTTTAAATGAAGATAGCTCAGACCCAAAAATAAAAAAACCATCGTGATTTTTTGGAGATGAGAAATAAACAGGCTTCTCACCAAAACGATCCCGACAAATAAATATTTTTTTTTCCACTTCATCCCAAATAGCAAATGCAAACATCCCCTGTATTTTTATTAGAGTGTCATGCAACCCATAATGCTCAATCATGACAAGAAGGGTTTCAGTATCAGATGAGCCATTCCAATTATTAAAATAAAACTCTTTCATCAAAGATGCTCTTAATTCAAGATGGTTATAAATCTCTCCATTGAAAGTAATGCTATATCGTGAAGAAAATGATGTCATAGGCTGATGCCCAGCAATACTTAAATCTAAAATTGCTAATCTTTGATGAGCGAAGAAAATTTTCTTAGTTGAATCAGACCATGTACCAAAACTGTCGGGGCCTCTAAATGAAAGAATATTTCCCATATTTTTTACAATATTATGAGATTTTTCTGGTTGAAAATGATTTCTCTGATCGAGAAATCCAGCTATTCCACACATTTATCGCACCTAATTTAGAAACGTTTGAAGATATTCTCCATAAAGGGTCTTAGAGAATTTTATAGCTTGATCTTTAATCTGATCTTTTGTGATCCAGCTGTTATTGAGAGCTACCTCTTCAAGACATGCAATTTGGGTACCCTGCCTTAACTGGAGAGATCTTATAAAGTTTGCAGACTCAAGGAGGCTTTCATGAGTTCCTGTGTCAAGCCATGCAAACCCTCGACCTAATTTTTCTAAGTTTAATTTATTCTCATTCATGAACATCTCTAACAGAGATGTAATTTCCAATTCGCCTCTATTAGATGGTTTAATAGTTTTAGCTCTTGAAGAAGCAGAACTGTCTAAGAAATATAATCCTGTGATGGCATAATTCGATGATGGATTTATTGGTTTTTCATCTATCGCGGATACATTTCCGTCTGAACCAAAGGAGGCCACGCCATAGGCAGAAGGATCTGAAACTCTATACCCAAATATAGTTGCATTATCACGGTCTGACGCTTCTACTAATATTTCTGTCAATCCATATCCATAGAAAATGTTATCTCCTAGGATCATTGCAGATGAATGACCATCTAAGAATTCTTCTGCGAGAATATAGGCTTGTGCAAGACCATCTGGTGAAGGTTGAAAGATATATGTTAGAGAGATACCTAATTGATTTCCATCTCCCAATAAATCATAGAAGTTTTTATAGTCTTCCTCTCTTATTATGATTGCAATATCATTAATTTTAGCTGACATAAGAACTGACAATGGATAATAAATCATCGGCTTATCATAGATTGGTAGTAATTGCTTAGAAACACTTACCGTTGAAGGATAAAGTCTACTGCCAGTTCCTCCGGCCAAAATAATCCCTTTTCTCTTTATCTTCATTTTTTTATCAAATCCTCGATTACATTTTCTAAGTCAGTCTTCCAAGAAGATTGTTTTATATTATATGTTGAAAAAAGAGAATCGCAGTTCAATCTCGAGTTTTTTGGTCTCACGGCAATAGTTTTAAATTTAGATGAAGCAATTTTCTTAACTGTTGCTTTTGCTTTAGTTAAATAAATAATAGCTTCAGCAAATTCAGCCCAGCTGACATATGGATACCCAGAAAAATGAAAGACACCTTGAACAAAATGATTATTTGAATGTGCTTGTATTATTTTAAAACAAGCTTCAGCAATGGACTTAGAAGAAGTTGGGCCTCCAATTTGATCATCAATAATTGAAATTGAAGAATTTTTATTTGATAAATTTATAATTGTTTTAAGAAAATTCTTGTTATCTTGAGAAAAAATCCAAGAAGTTCTCAGAATGCAATATTCACAATCAATTTTGACAATACGTCGCTCTCCTTCAGATTTAGATTTACCATATTCATTAATTGGATTAACTTTATCATTTGGCTTCCATGGCATATCTCCACTCCCATCAAAAACATAATCTGTCGATAAATGAATGAATGGAATTTTGAGTTTTTTAGCCTCTAAAGCTATCTGTTCTGGTGCATAAGCGTTAATTTGAAAGACTTTCTCAGAATCTAATTCTGCCTTTTCAACATCAGTATAAGCAGCTGCATTAATAATAAAATTAGGATTAGATGATCGAATTGACTTTTTAATTTCATCTGCAGATGTAAAGTCAACCTCTTCTTTACTTTTAGATATTAAATGAATATTTTTGGGCAAATATCTTTGCAGCGCCAATCCAACTTGCCCATTTTTACCAAATAAAAGGATAATCAAGGATTATTACCTAATCTTTTGCCAATGCCATCCCTTGACTCAAGATTCTTCATCCATTCTTTATTATTTATGTACCACAGAATTGTCTCTTTTAATCCATCCTCAATAGAAATATTGGGTTTCCACCCTAATTCATTTTCAATTTTAGAAGAGTCAATAGCATAGCGTTTATCATGACCTGGTCGATCAGAAACAAATTTAATTTGTTGCGAATAAGCAGTTTCTTTTGGAACCTCTTTATCAAGAATTGAACATAATTTTTTTACAAGCTCAATATTCTCAAGTTCATTACTTCCACCAATATTATAGCTAGTGCCAACAATTCCCTTCTCCAAAATCAATATAAGTGCATTTATATGATCATTGACATGTAACCAATCTCTAATATTTTTACCGTCTCCATAAATCGGAATATCTTTTCCATTAATTGCATTCATTATTGTAAGTGGCAGCAATTTTTCTGGAAATTGAAAAGGGCCATAGTTATTTGAACAATTTGAAACAAGTACTGGCAAATTGTATGTAGCACCCCATGCCATTACAAGATGATCAGAAGAAGCCTTCGAAGCAGAATATGGACTACTAGGAGAATATTTTGTTTCTTCAGTAAAAAAGCCATCGGAACCTAAGGAGCCAAAAACTTCATCAGTAGAGATATGAAGAAATCTAAAATTAGAGAGTTTATTTCTTTTGATACAATTCTTATAAGATGATTCAAGAAGATTATAGGTTCCAATGATATTGGTTTCAATAAAATTAATTGGGCTGTCGATTGATCTGTCAACATGTGTTTCAGCAGCAAAATGAATTACTGCATCTGGATTAAAAGAATCTACTATTTCTGAAAGTTTTGATTTATCTCTTAGATCTATATCAATAAAACTGTATTCGGGCGCAGTATCGATAGAGGAGAGATTTTCTAAGCAAGATGCATATGTCAAACAATCAATATTTAAAATTTCATAACCTAAAGGTATTGCCTGTCTAATGAAAGCAGATCCAATAAAACCAGCACCTCCTGTAACGAGTAATTTCAATTTAATATCCTTGTTAATCCCAAAATAATTAATTCAATTGTATCCATTTCAATAAAAGATTTATACAGAAGCTAATTTAGGTCTCTTTCTATGGGAGTTTTGTTTGATTTGAGATACGAAAAAAAGCCAAGGATACGTCCTGGAGCTTTTGTAATATCAATTAAAGCTCCCAATGCGCCAATTAAAAACCATCGAAAGGGTAACAAAAATGAAATGCTTACATTATTCAGCAATGGATTAATTAAGCCTCTAAAAACTAAATAAAATGAAATGACTATGGACCAAAAAATTTTATTAAGATTTGGTATAAAAAGTGGATTGTTCACATCCCATGTATCACCTGAAATAATATGGTTCCACCTATATAAAAATATAGAAAAGAAAATAAAAAATAAGGCCACATAAAAAAATTTTTCTTTAAGTAATATATTAATTTTTGAATTTTCAATAGAGTATCTCAACCATTTCTTAGTTGTATCATTCAGATTTGACGGCAACCCCTTATATGAAATGACAATTTGATTTACCCAACTTGAGGAAATTCTCTTGGTTATTCTTCTAATCCATTCCCAGTCCTCGCCAGCACGAACATGATTAATAAAACCTGGGGTATCTTGAAATTTTTGATTAAGTACAATGGACCCTGGTAAAGATCGTGCAGGCTTATCACCAAAAGTTACAGCTTTTAAATGATCCTTAAAAGTAGAATCTGAACAACATATCATTTGAGCTCCAACAAACTTCGAATCATTCAGAAGAGCGGTGCAAATCATTTTTTCAAGCCACTCGGGTGAGGGAATTGTTCTTAAATCCAAAAATGCTAGCCATTTAGATGAGCACATTTGAGCCCCAATATTTCTTGCTTTGCCAGGATATGCAGGATCAATGATTTTGACTTGAATATTTATTTCATTTTCTGAAGTTAGCATAGAAGATATTTTTTCGAAATCATCTACTTTAGAAATCACAAAAATTACCTCTGAAGGAGCATATGTCTGCTTTTTTAATGACTGGATCAATTCATCAATAAATTCTTCACCTCCAAAAATTGGTACAACTATTGAAACTGTTTCCAACAAAGGATCTAATTTTTTATTTGAATCTTCAATCTTTGCAAAATACTCTGCTTGAGTTAATACCTCAATCTCACCTGAATCAACCATTTCTTTAATAACAGCAAGGCATTTTCTAAAAAGTAATAGCTGCTTACGACCAGTCAAAAAATTATGCGGATGTGACCAGAGATTAATTGTTCCACTATTTTTTGCAGCATCATTTAAGGCATTTTTGAATCTTTTTATTGAGTATGAAATTGGAATAAATTTTCTTAAACCACTTCTCCAATTTAAAAAAAAGCCGCCTGGTATTGCTGTAAAAACCTTATAAGAATTATGATATTGAGATTTTGGAAATAAATTAAGTTCGCTAATTAAAGCTTGAAATCTTGCAAATAAAGATGATGATGATAGATATCTGGGTTGATCCCTGTACGCTTTTACATTAATTTTCTTAAGGAACTCTCTGCTGCCGACTTGATTTCGAGGAAAAATAAATGTGGACGGTCTTAAGTTATTTTTTTGATACCAATCAATAATGCCTCTTGTTTCTATTTCAAGGGATTCAGGGGTTGCTAATTTCCATGCTAAATGAGTGAAGCCATGTGAACATATTTCGTGCTTCATAGATGCCCTAGAAACAATCTCCAATAGCTCTGGACAGAACCAGCCTGATAATTGATTATTATTTACATCTTTAAAAAAGTGATTAAGCCAACTGCTATGTCCTGGTGAATTTTTTAATTCATCACCCCAAGTATTAAGAAAATATTCGGAAGTCATTGTTAGTGCAGACACAAACCCAAAGGTCGCAGTCATGTTATGAGAATCCAGAATATCTATTAATTCTTTATATATCCGAATTAAATTTTCCTCGGCAAGTACTTGCTCATGCTGACTTGATAGATTGTCAGCCATGCCCCACTTGCTCTCACAATCAAAGGAAATAATGCACTTTCCGGTCATAAATTATTATTTTTTAAAAGAGAACTCGTCAAACCCATAGTCGCCAAGTAATCCCCAATGTTTAGTATGGACATTATCTTTACTTTTCGAACAAAAATAAATCTTTGGAGCATTTTTAATTTTTTTAAAATTTTTTTTGATGCAACTTTGTTTTATAAAACAACAATCTGAAGCATTTAAAATTAACGGAAATCCTAGTTTTTTTGAAAGCATACATACTTCAGATATTAATATATCAGAGGTTTGTTGAGAGAAAATTGAGGAGTATATTATTCTACAAATCGGTACGTTCTTTCTTATACCAAAGGCAAAAGAAATAAATCCATCACCATCATGAATAACAAATCTAGTAACTTTATTAATATCATTTGAGAAGACTCTCCATTTTAAAAAACTTTCTGTTACCCTGTAACCGTCTATAGCATCAAAATCTTTCTTTATGAGATTATCAAACATAGAATCACTTTCAATAAGTAAATCTAAATTTTTAAGTTGTAGATTTTCTCTATATTTTTTAATTAACACTTTTGAAATTGGAATTCTTAGAAATCTCTTCAAGGTATTTAAGGGATTGCTCAAAATCAATCTTCTAAACCAAGTCGCATGAATTTTAGAATGTGCAAATTTTTTGTAGAAGTTATCTAATTCTCCAATAACTCCAGGAACAAAAAATATTGGGTCTCTAATTAGCGCATCTGAGAGCAACATATATCCACAACCATAATGACCCCTATCAATCATAAGATTATGCAAGGCCGTGACCTCTCTTGTATCGCATGATGAAGAATGAACTAGCTTTGCTTTAAGTCTATGCAAGCAACCAACAATTTTTTCAGGAAGATCATGACATCTAATAATAGAGAAATCCTCATATCCTTTTGAGTATGGAGATCTATCATAAAGTTCATTTAAATAAGATTTATTCTTTTGATATGAAGTAGAGCCGAAGTTTTTTTTAGAAAATAGAACATAATTTTTTATATATTTCTGTGAGAATTGATCAAGAAAGTATCTATTTTTTTTACGAAATGAAGGCTTCAATTTATTAATTTACTATTAAAGATGTATGTAATATTATAGTTTGATGTTAGCAAATAAAGATATCTTCATGGCAATTTTTGATATCAGTTCGGATGAAATAGATGCAATAGATCTAGAAACTACTCTTGACGAAGACTCTGGTTGGGACTCAATGTGTAAAGTAATGTTGATATCTGAAGTATCAGAAAATCTTGATAAAGTTTTAGAGGCCGACGATCTTGAGTCTTTAGAAACATTTGGAGACTTGGATAGCTTGATATCCTCTTTATAGCGTCTTAATGCGAAGATGTTTTTAATACCTAATATATCAGTAAGCCTAGGATCAATCATTGAAACTAATGAAGAACTTGAACGGTCTTTAAATTGGGAATCAGGCAAGATTGAGGCAAAAACTGGTATTACAAAACGCTATATTTCAAATGAATTAGAAACAGCTGAAAACTTGGCAATAGACGCTGTAAAAAAAATTTCTTCAAATGATTTGTCAGACATTAGTTTAATAATAAGCGTTACAAATACGCCGTCAATTTCTTTTCCGTCACTTGCACATTTTATTCATTCAGAGATATCTACATATGAAGAAACTCACTGTTTAGGAATAAATTCCGGATGTAGTGGATTCGTGGATGCACTTATAGTTGCAAATAATTTTTTGAAAGCTGATGATTGCAAAAAAGCATTAATTATTACTTCAGATACTTATTCTAAATATATTGATCCTCTTGACTCATCTATCAAAACTTTATTTAGTGATGGTGCCTCAGCTGTAATTGTTGAAAAAGATAATTCGGGCTTTGTGCTTCATGAAAAGATAACGAGTACAAAAAAGAATACTGAGGAGCATTTGTGCATGAAACATAAAAATGAACTTAATGGTGCAATCAAGATGAATGGGCCTCAAGTACTGACATTCGCAGTCGGAACAGTCCTGCCAGGTATTAAAAAATTAATCTCAGAAGATATAAGTTATGTCATGGTGCCTCATCAAGCAGGAAAATTAGTATTGGATACATTTAAGAATAAAATCCCTCAAAATATTAAAATCTATGAAAATTATCAAGAATATGGCAATCTTGTTTCTACCTCTATTCCAAATTTACTTTTTACAAATCCCTCAATACTTAAAGAGGAAAAGAATTTAATTATTTCAGGATTTGGCGTGGGGTTATCGCATTCTTCAGTAATATTAAAGAAGTAATTAATTCAATTAAAAAATTTAGATACGCTCTTTAAGCTTTTTCCATTATTGTCTTTGTCAGAAAGTAAAATTTCATCTGTATTTACTCCCCAATCTATTCTTAGATCTTGATCGTCATAGCTTAAAGTTATCTCATGCGAAGGATTATAGAACTCTGAACATTTATATATAATCTCTGTATCGTTCTCAAGTGTTATAAAGCCATGGGCAAATCCTTCAGGGATAATTAATTGATATCTATTCTCAAAACTAATTACTTTGGATCCCCAAGTGCCAAAGGTTTTTGACTTCGATCTTAGATCTACAAACACATCAAGAAATGAGCCTCTACCACATCGAACTAGCTTTAGCTGGGCAAATGGAGGCTTTTGAAAATGAAGTCCTCTCAAAGTACTTTTCTTATGTGAAAGAGAATGATTCTCTTGAACAAACTTAAGATTAATGCCTTTTTGTTTGAGTGCGTTCATATTCCAAGTCTCAGAGAAAAAGCCCCTTGAGTCTGAGTACTTTTCCGGAACTAATAACTTTACCTCATCAAAAGAGGTATTTAAGATTTTTAAGGCCATTACTAATTATAATTTATGAAATTAAAAATGCACTTGAAAAAAATTCCATACTTGAAAATTTAATTTGATATGGGTCATAGCATCTCGCAAAGTAATAGGAATAATTACTCCAAAATAAAAACATTAAAAAGAAAGAAATAAAACAAGCTATCACCATTAATTGTCTAAATTTACTTGGAATGTTTTGTATTCTTGCCAAAATTACCAATGCAGGTATCCATAAATAAAAACCTAGTCGATCTGCAATAACAGTGGATATTGGTAATATGATTAAGAAAGTTAAGATCATTCCGATTGCCCCAATCAGCGCAAACTGATAATCTTTTGGAAAGATTAATTTCCATTTATGACGCATGAATAACGCAAAATAGATCCCTATTAGAAATAAGATTCCCACTCTAAAATAAGCACCAAATGAGCTTAAGTCTCCGGTAACATATCTATTCATGGCTATGGCTCCATAGCTTGAATTAAAAATGAAAGCTGCAACTGGCAAAGATAAAATTCCAATTACAAATGCATTACGTATTGTTAGTTGAATCCATATAAATGGAATTAATAAAATAAAGATAATTGCACTTGCATGAAATGAGGTTGCAAAAATTGTAAAGATTATAAATTTCAACGGTTTTTTGTCGATGAATGACAGAAATGACAAACATAAAAATCCAAAAGCTGCAGCTTGCCTTAAGCCAGACATCGGCAATTGAATAATGACAATTGGAAATGCTAAAGCAAGAAAAAATAATGGGTTAACACTTCTTTGAGCAAGAGCATTAAGCCCAAAAAAGAATATTAAAGAAATACAGACGTTAAAGGCTAAAAATCCAAAGTCAAGTCTCTTTAGGAGAATCATGAGGAGGTTATAGCCAAATTCCAGGGTACCACCCTGTCTAAAGAAATATACCGCTTCATCATAAGAAAAAATTTCGCGGTAGGTTAGCCAATCACAGCCTATCTCATATCGATATGCACAAAATATAAATAGGACTGAAATAAAAAGCATGTATAAAAAACGCTCAATTTCAGGGCCAAACTTTCTCATATAGGAGGCAAAGATTAGACTGGAAAAAATTAAATAATAAACCATATAAATTTATAAATTAGCTGCTTAAAGAATATTCTTAATTAGACCATTGCTCAAGCCACAACTGGAACATCAAAATTGTCCAAAGTTTATGCCCATGGTTATAGTCTTTAGATTGATGTTCAGTCCATAGTTTAAAAATTAACTTTTCATCAAGCAAGTCATAAGATTTAATTTTAGATGGGCTTAGTAAGTCTTCCGCCCAATCTTTCAAATCATTTCTTAACCATTTATCTATAGGAATTGTGAAGCCCTGCTTAGGTCTCTCAAATAAATTTCTTGGTATATATTTAGATAATATTTCTCTTAAAATAAATTTACCAGTTTTCTTATATAAAAGTTGCTCGTCAGGCAACAACCAAGCTGCTTCAATAAGCTTATGATCTAAAAATGGAGCCCTTGTTTCCAGTGAGGTACTCATAGATGCTCTATCTACTTTTGTAAGAATATCTCCTGGTAAGTATGATTTGCTGTCTTCAAGCATCATTAAACGTGAATAAGAGAGGCTTAGATTTGAAAAGCTATTAACTGATATTGTCTTATCCAATTCAACATTATTTAATAAAATTTTTTCATTTTGATTAAAAGTTCTAGTTAGACCAGCAAAAAGATTTTGAAAGCTGTTAGCTGAACCTAAAATGTCGGATAAATGTTGAAATCTATCTAAACTTGAAATTGGAAGGCCGGAATTTCTTAAAATAGGTTTTACAAATTTATTTTGATTATTGCTTAAAAATTGAGCAGCTTTTCCTATGAATTTTACTTGCTTTCTTATTTTTGGGGGAAGATTAGAGAAATAACGCCATATCTTTGGTGCAAAAATATACCTATTGTAACCACCGAAAACTTCATCGCCACCATCACCCGTAAGTGCAACCGTAACATGACTTTTAGCTTCTCTGCATAAAAGCAAGGTTGGAATCTGAGAATAATCAGCAAATGGCTCATCATAAATTTTTGCAAGCTGGGGAATAACACTCAATGCATCTGATTCTGTTAGATAAAAGGAATGATGATCTGTTCCAAGATAACTTGCAGTTTCTTCAGCAAACTTTGCCTCATTATATTCGTCCTCTGCAAAACCTATTGAGAAAGTCCTCACATTTTTTTTTGCAACTCTTTGCATGATTGCTGTGACTAAACTTGAATCAATACCTCCTGAAAGAAATGATCCCAATGGAACATCACTTATCATTTGCTTCGAAATTACATCATGCAACAGCTGATCAATTTTGTTGATATTTTCAGAAAAAGAATGATTTATTTTTTTTGAAGAATTTTTAATAACTAACTCATCTAAAGACCAAAAAGGATAAATCTTTGGATCAGACTCATATGAAGAAAATTCAACTATATTTCCAGGAGATACTTTGTGAATATGGGAATAAATTGAATAAGGATCTCTAATGTAACTGGACTCAAAAAAGCTTTTTAAAGCAGCTTGATTAATATTTAATTTATCATTAGAAAATTTTAGTAATGCTTTGAGTTCGGAACCAAAAATAATCTTTTCATTATTTTGATAGAAGTACAAAGGTTTTTCGCCTAATCTATCTCTTACTAAAAAGAGTTTACTGTCTTTCTTATCCCACAAAGCAAATGCAAACATCCCTCTGCATTTTTTCAATGCATCATCTAAGCCCCAAAAATCTATTGCCTTTAAAAGTGTTTCTGTGTCTGAAGTTCCAGTCCATTGAATCTTATTATACTGAGACTCTAATTTAGACCTGATCTCGTGATGGTTATAAATTTCTCCATTATACGAAAGAGCGTACCTTTTAGATGCTGATAACATCGGTTGATTACCTGCCTCAGATAAGTCGAGTATTGATAATCGTGCATGTCCAAAACCTAAATTATTTTCATTATCTAAATAAAGGCCAATGCTGTCGGGCCCTCTATGATCTAGGGCCTTCGTCATATTTGCCAAAGTTTTTTCTTGATCAAAAAGAGAAGCTTGATTAACCCAGAATCCAGTTATTCCACACATAATAATTCTTTGATCATTTTAAGATTGAATGAAATAACTTTATTATCCTCTCATCTTGGGAATCAAGAGAATAATAATCTTGAATATTTTTTCTAGCAATATCTCCCATAGATTTTCTTAACTTCGAGTCTTTAGCTAATCTAATTATATATTCTGACCATTCCTGTTCTGTATTTGCAAGAAAACCATTTTGATTATGTGTGATTATTTTTGAATTTACTCCAACAGGAGAGGCAATCACAGGTGTTGAGGTAGCCATGTATTGGATAATTTTATAGCCACATTTACCATTGGCCCATTTATCATCTATAAGAGGCATAATTCCTATGTCTATTTCATGCAAATTGCTAATTTCAGTATCTTCACTCCAATCTCGAAAAATAAAATTTCTATCATTAATAGAAAAACCTGAACCAATAATGAGAATTTTAAATTCATATTGTTTTGCCAAATTACGAAGTAAATCAACATATGGATCCACATAACACCATGTAGCAGGAGAACCAATCCAGCCTATTAAAATATCGGATTGATTTTTAGGAGCGCTTTGAGTGTACCTTTCACAGCAAACAACTGTAGGTACAATGATTGTATTATTTGAGAATTGCCTTGCCCAATCTTCAATGTACTGATTCCCACAAATTACCTGCCTAGAATTAATAATGACACTATTTAGTTTTTTTCCTAAGATTTTCTTAGTCAGAAAACCTCCCCAATCATCGTATTTATGAAAAATTGCATCATCAAAATCACAAACTATATTTTTATTTATTAAAGGTAAAATTCTCTCAGTAAATGATGGAAGGTATGGAAATGCTTCATACTGAAGCCATACAATATCATATCTTCCGGCAGTTAAAATGATGGAAAATCTTTTTAAGTATGAAAGTATGATTCCAAAAAGATTAGTTTTTTTTCTTGAGAAAATTCTTTTTAAATATAGATTTGTAAAAAGGGGCTTGATATCTAATTCAAAGCCATTATTTAGTAAGCTTCTCTCATATAACTTGAATCTTTGTCTTGAGGAGGCAGCTAAAGTGTCATATCTAGATAGCACTAAAATTTTTTTCATGTTAATTTTTAAAATATCTGAGTTTTGTATGAACTTTTTTAAAAAAATTCTGAATATATAATGGAATGTATGGAATAAAGTGACCATGCTGTAATCTATAAAAAAATTTTTCTGGCTCAATCCAATCATCAAGGTAAGCTAGATCAATATTATTCTTCCATAATACATAAACTAAACTTAACTGATCTCGTGGAATTTTATTATTTACAATGGAAAACCAATCCTTCATTGCGTTATTTAATTTACTTTCATTGTGTTTTCTTAATAGTATGTATCCAGCAACTAGATCCTCTTTCGAGGAGAAACCCTCCTCTTTTATTGATTGTAAAAAAGATTCAGCTTCATTAATTTGTTGTCCTTTTAACTTTCCTAAAATAATACATGCTTCTAACTCACTTTTTAGTGACTGTCTATTTGGATGTTTAAAAACTGCTATTTTCTTTTTTGATTTTATAAAGGAATCTAGTAGCCGATTTGGATTAATCTTAAGTTTAATATTCCCGTCAATATATAAAGAATAATCATTTTGTGGAAAAAATTTATGCGGAAGAATTTTATAGAATCTATTTAATAAATTAGGTTCATTGGCTAAAGATAAATTAAGTTGCCTTACTTCCCAATTTTTATAATTTCCTGGTTTGATTGAATCTGAAAAACATACATATTTTACGTCTTTAAATTTAGGTTGCTTGATCAAAGTATCATAAGATCCGACGATACAGGTGTAGACAATTATCATGATATTTAATTATAAGTCCTTGAGAGAATTAATATCGCATTAGTTCATAAAAGTTATTTTTAGAAAAACTAATCTTTATATTTTTTAGCAAAAATATGAAGTTCGTAGCAACTAATCAAGGTAACAAAAGATTCTTCATAAATTTCCTGAAGAAATGGATGTATATTAACGATAAATCCAAACAATTTTCTAATTGCGTGGGAAATATAATGTGGCCTGTAAGATTTAAATATAAGGTTAATTTTCTCTAGATTAATACCATCTATTTGCTCATATGCAGGCACTTTCCTTTTAAAAATCTTATCTTTAAAAAAATATGAAAAAGTATACAATCCAAAGAATGTAGTATGAGTTGGGTCACTGTAAAAAAAAGAATTTGAAAAATGCGGAACTTTGATTTCTATTATTCCGTTTATAGATAGCACTCTTTTTAACTCACGGAGAACCTGGGGAATATCATTTAAATGTTCAAAAAGATGGGAGGAATGGAACTTTGCAACTGAATTAGATGGAAAAACTTTTAAAACTTCTATTAAATCTCCAACAATATCAACTGTTGGATAATCTATTAAATCAATACTAATACTATTATTAAATTGCTTTTTGGGGCCGCAGCCTAGCTCAACAATAATATTCTCAAAAGAGTCTAATTTATCCAATACATTATTTTTATCATTAAAGCTCATAGGCTATCAGACACCTCATCTTTTGATAATTGAGCACAATATCCTTGGCCACATATTTTATTTATATCTATTTTAAGATCATAGATACTAGAAATATTTTGCAAAAGTTGCTCCCATTCCTTTTTAGATACTGGATCGTCATGATTTGGCATCCATCCGTCAAAAGTATCCATTACCGACCAATCTTTTGCATGCTCTAAGGAAATTTTTCCATCTAAAAATAAATTTATTCCATAAACAGAGTTAGGAGATCTATTAACAAAGTAACGAATATATTTAAGTATCCCTTTTTTTTCATGAAGCCAAGTTAATAGTTTTAACTGAAATGGAAAAACAAAGGAAACAAACTTTTCAACGAGGTTCATTTGAGATTCATAATTTTTTATTCTTGAGAAGAATGGCCGAACCAAATAAACCCATGGATTGTAATGCTTGAGACTGTTTGAATATATATCGACCAGAAGAATTCCAGAATCTGTAAGATACTCACATAGCATATTTAAACAAGCTTCATTTCTGCCAGTATGCTGAATAACTCCGTAACATAAGACTATATCAAATGAATTTTTTTTAAGAGGCATATCAAAAACATCTGCTTGTATACATATTAATTGCTCATTTTCACTAAATTGCTTATGGTTAAGGAAGTTAGCTTGGATTGCTGACGAGTAATCAACAGCAATAACTCGTGCATCATACTTCAACATTATTTCAGTAAATCTTCCGCAACCAGCCCCGACCTCAAGAACAGTTTTATTCATGAGATCTGCAGGCTTTAAGTTATTTTGTGTAAAGAATCGTTCCTCTGATTCACTCGATCCATTGAACGAATCTAATTGAAGCTTATTAAATTTGTTCCATTGAAATCCAAAATTTTCATGGTAATCATCATTAGAATAATTAATTACCTTTTGAGTAGAGGATACTTCTATTGATAGCAAATCTATTAAATTTATATTCATAAATTTAAGGAAGTGATTTTAGGCTTCATTTGATTGAGAGCGGTTAGCTTCCCAAAATAATGCAAGCATACATAAAGAAATAAATGAGCCAATTGAGTACCAAAGTAACATAAGTGCTCTAGAGGGAGAAAATTTTTCCTCTTCAATAAAAGGGGATTCAATAGCTTTTAATGCAAAATTTTTGCTAACGTCAGCTAACATTTTCTTTTCAAGTTGCTTTTGTATTAGGGAAGAAATAGAGTTTCTAAGTTCAATTAAAAATGTATTGGTAAGCTGTGATTCTAAAAAATCTAGCGCAGCATTTGCTTCGGATAAAGATTTTTTTCTTAAACTCAAGTTTAATTCATCAATAATTAATGTGATGAATTCATGAGCAAATCTAGGCGAGATATGGTCAAATGAAATATAAATAAAGTTATCGCCCTGATCCTGATAAACAGAAAGCTGCCTGGAATAAACTTTATATGCCTCATGAACTGAAGGTGCCGAGCTTAACCAAGTTTTATTTTGAGAGGAGTAGATACTTTCATCAAAATTTAAGGAATCTAGTCCAATATTATATGACTCTGCTGCTACTAGAGACGGCAAAATATCATCAAATTTTAATAAATGTTCCAAAAATGTTTTTGACCTAATCGTTTCAACAATAATATCTCCCTTATTAGTTTGACCTCCTCCCAAACTAACCCCAACTGCGCCAGCAATTGAGCTTAATCCTGATTTTTGCACATGAGATGAGGTCTCTCCTGAACCTGAAACTTCGTATATACCATTTGATCTATATATATTAGGGAGAGTAAGCGCGTAAACCAATGTTGTAATCATTGAAATGAGAACGCCAATTATAATTTTTTTTCGTTGACGATCTATTAACTTAAATGCATAAGAAATAGTAATTTCATTATCTTGATAACCTGAAACTGGATCTTTGATAGAATCGGACATGTTTGAATTATATTTAAAAGTCTATTTTACACGAAAATATAAAAACTACATTCAAAGACTTAAAAAGTAACATTATTAAATATTATTAATGATTAGTTTGCTTAATTCAGCTGATCTAATCTCTCTTCCAAGAATACTCGGATGATGAGATGCATCACAAATGTATTTTAAATCTTGAAGTGGACTAGAAATAAACAAATTATAGTTTGCCTCTTCTGACAAAAGAATGAATCTATTTAAAATCTTTTTTTCGATTTGAATCTGGCTATAAGCAGCAGGAATAACAAAGAATACTTTTGCATTAGGAAAGTTTTGAGCATAAAAATCTCTATATGCGTCAAATTCTATCTCAAACTCTTCGTGAAATTGTAGATCAATAGTCATATCAATTATAGAATCTCGTAAGTTGGTATCTAAAATAGAAATATCTGAAACCGGGCATGTAAAACTTTCTTCTGCAAAATCACCACTATCTTTATCATGAATGAACTTATGAGAGCTTGATAGAAAAGTATTTTTTATATGCTGAGCAAGCGAAAGATTTAATCCATGTGAAATCGAGTTCAATCTTCCAGTAATTTGTCTTGAAAAATCATCGTATGGAGGTGAATCAAGCGGATGAATATTAGACCAGATAATATATCGAGTATTTTCTTTTTGTTGCTTGCTTAGAGCAGAGTTTATATATTCAAAATAGTTAAGATAATTGAAACCATTACTATGTATGGAAAAATTATAAAAGCCAATATTAGTTTCTTTAGATAATTTTTTAGCAGAAATACCCCACATCGCATTCGAGCCCCCGAAAATAAGTCCCTGTATATTACTGTCAAAAGTTTCAAATCTTTCTTTGGACTGATCTATTCTGTTTTGAAGGCCGTGATCGTCAAAATAATAATAATCAAATATTAACAATAAAAGATAGGCCAAAGCTAAAAATACTAAATTTTTTAAGTTAAACAATTTATCTCTGACCATACGCTGCATAGTCAATTCCAGATGAAGATCCAATTAGAAAAATAAATATTAATACCATTGCTAACTGAGAGTATTTTAACCTTAAAAATTTATAGTTTCTTGTCTTAAAATATTTTTTATTTTGACAAATAAATTCGCTCATCACTAAAAATAATGCAAATCCTATCGCAATAAATGACGATAATGGGGTTATAGAAAATATTGTTTCAATTGTTTGCAATGGATCTCCTAAGCTAGGAATTAACTTTTCAAAGAGTCTCTCAGTATTTGAGTCTGCAAATAAAACCCTTCCAAAAATTACAGCAAAAATCATCAAACCAGTTGCGGTTTTTGAAAAATTAAATTTCAATAACCTTATTGTTAGGATAAAACAAACGGCATGAAATGAACCCCATATTAAAAAGTTTATTGTTACCCCATGCCATAGTGCTGAGCCAATATAAACAGAAAATAATGCTATTGGGGTAGATACATATTTTTTTGCTGGAAGATAAAATAGAGTTCGTAAAACAGCCGAAAGACTTCTATGCCAACCTCTCCAAAATTCAATAATATTTTTAGACGAAAAGGGTTGTTTAAAATTCAATGGAATCTTAATTCCAAAAATACCAAAAAGCGAATAAATAATTAAAGACAACCCACAGAAATTGAAATAAATAAATAATTCAAAAATTATTCCAAATAATATAACTTCTAGGGAGCTTGTAAGATCCAACAACCAGAAAAAGTTTGTAAGCGGAACAGCTACTATCTTATAGAAAAATAGCCCGGTTATAAAAAAAGGTATGAAATAGTTCAGCCGATTAAGAAATGATTTGTGAGCTAATGATGAAAATATTACTGCTATGGGACCCGTCATTAAAAGCATTGGATTTGAGGCAATAAATATTGAGCTCAAATTAACTTTCTTAATTGCAATATAGTATGCAAAGAAAGCTGTGTAAAAAGAAAGTCCATAAATATATGGGTTTGTAGAAATAGCATGAGAGCCTGTCAAAACAGATGTAAGCCCAAAAAAGGATGCAATCGAAATGCTAAAAAATAACAAGTATGAGAAAAGAGTTTGCAGAATCAAAAATTTTTGAAGAATTCTAAAGATTAAAAATATACAAATAGATGCAATGATTGGTGCTAGAATCTTTATTAAAATTTCGTAGACCTTATCAAAATAATCACTATTAGGATCAAATGAAATAGATTGAACTGAACCGTATCCGAAAATTAATAAACTGAAAATTACTAAAATAGATTGGGATTTATTTTTTATCATTTAGTAAAAATCTTAGACAAGGGGATAAATTCAGCTCAAATTTAACACATTATTTGGCTAATGTTGACATAATGTCTGAATTTTCCATAGCTTGATCATATCCACCAAAGAAATCTACTTCACCATCATTAAAAATTAAGACCTTATCTGTAATCTCAAGCAAAGCTAAATCATGACTTATAATTATAATGAGTGATTTTTCTTTATCTTTTTGAATCTTTCTAATGAAAAGCTCCCTATTTTTATTATCTAAAGCACTTGTAGGCTCATCATAAAAGATAATTTCGTGCTCCTTATATGCTGCTCTAGCAATTCCCAATCTTTGAATTTGGCCTGAGCTAAAATTTAGATTATTTGCTCTATTATCGTCAGAGTTATTTGCAAGATTTTTAAGATTTACATCATGCAGGATTGAGGCAATTTTTTCTTTATTGATCTCAACTCTGTCTGAGAAGTGAATATTATTCTCAATTGAACTATTTATTAAATGAATTTTAGGCGGTAAGTAAGATATTTTTTTAAACCAATCTTTATTTTCATATAAATTATGTATTTCACCGTTAACTAAAATTTTGCCCTTGTTAGGCTCAATCAATCCCATCATAATATCAACAAAAGTAGATTTTCCAGAACCTGAGTAGCCTGTTATACCTATAATTTCTCCTCTACTAAATTCCAGGTTTATGTCTTTTATTTTAAAATCTGTTTTTGGATATTGAAATGATACTTTTTGTAAATTTATCGTATCAAAAATAGGTAATTTTTTATTAGTAGCGACATCTATCTTCTTTGACTCTTTTAGTAAATCAGACAGATTATTTAAAGAATAGATATTTCCAGTTATTGTAGAAATAAAAGAATATATCTGCTGAATTGCGGGCAATAGTTTAAATGCACTAAAAATAAATACCGAAATACTAGGAATATTTTGAGTGAAACTATCATTTGGATTATAGAAAAATATGCCAACACCTGCTGCAACACACACAAGGATCATTGTTTCAACAACATACCTTGGAAGTAATGAGATATTCATATTTCTTCTAAGAGCATTGCCCCAATTATTACTGGCAATTTCAAAACCATCCTGAAATATCTTTTCATTTCCCCAAAGATGAATTTGCTTCATAGTTTCAAAAGTGTCATTTAGAAACTTATACCTATTTTCATGAGCCTCTGTTAGAATTTTGCTATTTGAGTTTAGAGATTGCTTTAAAATTAAAAAAAGAATGAGATAAATTGCAGTCAGTAAGAGAAAAAGTGAAATTGCCGCTTTCCAACTAACAATAAATAAAAAAGAAACTAAAACAAAACTTAAAAAGATACTTTTATTAATCATAAGTATAGGCAAAAATATATTTTGAGTAACTCTTACTGTTTCTTGATATATCTCATTTATCATTTTAGATTTCTCTATTGCTAGATGCTCTGCCCAATTAAGATCTAAATACTTTTGAAATACTTGCGTGCTTAGGTTAATTCCACTGGAGGTAGCTATCTTTGAGAGATAAATGACTGACAAAAAAGAGGAAATTCCACCGACAATAATAAATGAAAGAGTAAAAATACTAAATAAAATCAAAAATTGCTCATAACTTTGCAAATTAAAGAGGGAATACACATACAAAAAAACTTCATTCTGCATTGCTTGATCTGCATCAGAAGTAAAAAAAATCAATGGGCCAATAAGTGATATGCCTCCTACTTCAAAAAAACTAGAAAAGAGAAATAAAAACTGCAATGTAATAAATCTTTTTTTAATATCTTTTGAAGATAAAAAAAGAGTCAAATTACTAAATTTAAACATTTTAATTTAGAGGAAACTTCACGTCATAAAAATCGTTATACCAATCTAAAAATTTTATAACTCCCTGTTCTACTTCAACCTTTGGTTCATAGCCATAATTATCTTGAAGCTTTGTTGTATCGCAAAATGTTTCTGGGACATCTCCCATTTGCAATGGTAGCATTTCTTTTTTAATTTCAATCCCATAATACTTTTCAATAATAGCTATGAAATCCATTAATTGGATTTGTTGACCCCTTCCAATATTTAAAATCCTCCAAGGAGTTGAGCTAGAGGACGGAGAAATCGTAGCATTAGATAATTTTTCTGGAGGAGATGTCATAACCTTCTCAATGCCGGAGATAATGTCATCTATGTATGTAAAATCTCTTGCGTGATTTCCATAATTATTAACTTTTATAGTTCTTCCTAAGTGAGCAGCTTTAGCAAATTTAAAAAGCGCCATGTCTGGTCTGCCCCATGGACCATAGACAGTAAAGAATCTCAAGCCTGTAGTAGGAAGGTTATGCATGTATGAATAAACATGCGCCATCAGTTCATTGCTTTTTTTTGAGGCCGCATACAAACTTATTGGATGATCAACATTGTGCTCCTCCGAAAATGGAATAACTTTATTCATCCCATAGACTGAGCTTGAAGAAGCATATACAAGATGCTCAACCTCAAGATCTTTAGAAATCTCTAAAATATTCAAAAACCCTAAAATATTTGATTCAATGTACTCATGAGGATTTGTTATGGAGTACTGAACTCCAGCTTGTGCTGCTAAATTCACTATTACTGATATCTTATTCTCAGCAGCAAATTTTTTTAAACTTGATAGATCAGAGAGATTAATTTGTTTAAATTTATAAGAATCTGACTCTAGTAAGATTTTATTTCTACTCTGCTTGAGGGAAATATCATAGTAATTATTGAGATTATCCACACCGACAACTTTATGTCCTTTATTTAGTAAAGATTTGGATAAATGAAATCCTATAAAGCCGGCAGATCCAGTAACTAAAATAGATTTCATAATCTAAGGTCGCTCTTATCTGCAGAGAATAATGATTTCAAATCATACAAAGTAGACTTTGTTTTTAAAATATTTTGGATTGATTTGTAGCCTATATTTTTAAAGGCTTTGTGGGGAACTGCAATAATAATAAAATCATATTTTTTTTTAAGTACCTGTGTCAAAGTTTTAAAAAGATTTTTTTTATTAGAAAATATTTTTAAGTCTTTTGTATAGTAAGGATCATATACTGAAAGTGATTTGACCTTAGGTTGAAATAGCTTAATCAAGTCATCAACTTTTGAATTTCTAAAATCTGGACAATTCTCCTTAAAAGTTGCTCCAAGGATAAGCCCATCAGATTTATCAAGAATTTTATTATTTTCTTTAAGTGCGCTCTTTATATTTTTAAATATTTGCCTCGGCATCATTTCATTAGTGGCTCTTCCAGCAATAATCATTTTTGCGTCAAAGCCTTCTTGCTCAGCCTTAAAAGTTAAATAGTATGGATCTACTCCAATACAGTGTCCTCCAACTAATCCAGGCTGAAAGTCTAAAAAATTCCATTTAGTATTTGCTGCCCTTAGAACTTCATTGAAATCTATATCCATTTTTTTGAAGAGCATAGAAAGCTCATTCATTAATGCTATATTGATATCTCTTTGTGTGTTTTCAATTACCTTAGCTGCTTCAGCTACTTTTATAGAATTCACAGGAAAAGTTCCAGCTTTAATAATTGACTTATAAAGACCATCAATTTGAGAAAGCGCATTTAGATTAGATGCGCTTGTAATTTTTATGATATCCACAAGTCCACGTTTAGAATCTCCCGGATTAATTCTTTCAGGACTATATCCAACAGCAAAATCTTTATTAATTAGCAAAGAAGATACCTGCTCTATTATCGGAACACAGATTTCCTCAGTAAGACCAGGATAAACAGTTGATTCAAAAATTACATAATTTCCTTTACGTATATATTTTCCAATTAAATTACATGCAGCTTTTAGCGCCTTAATATCAGGTTTTTTATTTTGTGTGATTGGGGTTGGAACGGTAACTATATAGAAATCTTGATTCTCAAGAGTGCTCGGATCTGATGAAACTCTATTCTTTAATCTCTTTAGGTCATTTCTAGCGACCTCATGCGTTTTGTCATTAAGCTTTTTAAGATCCTTAATTCTTGAGGAGTCTATGTCAAATCCAACTGCATTGAATTTCTTTGAAAATTCACTTAATAAAGGCAGGCCGACATAACCCAAGCCAATAATTGCAATTCTTGTATTTTTATCTTGTGACATTATAGATAATTGAAATATTGATTATTTTGAAATAATAAAGAGATCTTTTGAAACATATTGTACAGCATGATTGTGTCCGACTACCTTATTTGCAATTTCAAGCTTTTCTTCAATTTCTTTCTTATTAAATCCAGGAAAGTGAGACCTGAACATATTAATATTCTTTCTTTTAGAGAATGATAGGATCCCTGAAAGCTCTTTCAAGCTGATAACTAAATTATGGAAAATTGCTTGAAGTTTGATAGAGAAAAGATTAATTTTGTTTCCGTTTTTATTTATTAGACTTTCACTAGTCAACTTAGCAAGTTTAGAAATTGAACTATCTGAAGAGTTAAAATTGTTTACTAATGGTGATAGCTTATAGTTGATTTTAGTATCTAAATTTAAATCTTCTAAGTTATCAATAAAACTTTTAATTTGTTCGTATGATGAAGCATGAAATCCAATATCATTAGTAATATTTACGTAATTTTCACTTTCAACTGGGTAATAACTTATAACTTTCTTTCCCATCATATGTGCCTCAATCGAGGTCGTACATCCATTTTGAATTAATATTTTGCAGCCATTTATCCATTCAGGGGCAGAAAAATCTTTTGTAATTTCTACATTCTGAAAAGTTTTAAAGAATTCCTTGTAAAAATCAATTGACTCGGTAGGATGGGGCCTTAAAACAAACTTTGAATTGGGGTAATCGATAAGTAGTCGAGTTAACATCTCTAAGAAAAAGCCCATTACCTGAAATGTCGTTGTATACCAATACATGCTCTCAATTCGCTGATCAATTGCGCGTGAAAGTTTATTTAATGGTTTATACCAACCTAAAAAATCAAGATAATGATTCACAGCTGCAAAGTTAGTATTTATCAAAATATAATTATCCTCCTTGACTCTTGATGATTGCTTTATCAATTTTCTTAGATTCATTTCAGGAGCTAAATCAAACCTCGCAACTCCGATATTGTGAATGCTTGCCTTAGATCCCAATGATTCGTAAACACTTTTTTGAAAAGGTCCCCAGCAAAAAATCTTATCATCATTTTGGAGGACTTTAGGATCAATCTGTTTTTTGCACATACCCTCCCAATCAGATTCTGAGCCAATCCATATACCTCCCTCTTCATGATAATACAGCAAGGAAAAGTCATTTTTCTTAAGTTCATTGTAATAATCGAGTCTACAAGGGAACCATTCAGGAAAAACGTTCTTACCTAGATAAACACCACCTTTGAAATTTTTAATAAGCCTATTTAGTAAATTGTGTTGGCCTACAAAACATACTGTATCTTCGTTAGCTATCTCAGCTGCAAGCATGATTTTATAGTCAAGCTCCCTCACCTCAGTTTCGACTGGTATAAAAACTATTTTTTTGTTGTGAAGATATTTTTCATTCATTTAATTTCAAATTTCAATTTACGTACCTATACCCTCATAAATTAAATTATTTTTCTCAACTTCTTGTCTACTTAGTATATTTCTTCCATCAAAAATAATTTTTTCCTTCAAACCTAAGAGTTTTCTATAATCAGGATTCCAAAACTCTTTCCATTCTGTGCAAATTACAAGGCCATCACACTTAGGAATATGATTATATTTGTTTTTAATAAAGACTAGGTTTTGCAAGGTATGCAAAAAATTCTTTGCATTTTCATTAGCTTCAGGGTCATAGATATAAATCGTTTGAAACTTTTTAGAAAGTGCGCTGATGACCTCTATGGCTAGCGACTCTCTAATATCGTCAGTATCAGGTTTGAATGATGCTCCCCAAATCATCAGGGAAGTTTTTTTTGATTGTTTAAAGTTTAAATTGATTTTCTTAATAAATTTTGAAACATTATATTTATTTCTCTCTTGAGTCGCAGTGATAATAGAAGATTTAAGACTATTTGTCCTTTGAAAGTGAGCTAAAGCTTCTAAATCTTTAGGAAAACAAGACCCGCCAAACCCTAGACCAGCATATAAAAAATCCTTTCCTATTCTTGAATCAGAACCAATGCCTTGCCTGACTTCATGCATATCTGCACCAATTGATTCAGCAATTTCAGCAACTTCATTTGCAAAGCTAATTTTGGTAGCCAAAAAAGCATTTGCAGAATATTTTGTGAGTTCAGCAGACTCAGTTGACATAAAAATTATCTTGTCTGATTTTCTACACAAGGGCTTATATAAAGATTTTAAGAGCTCTCTTGACTCTTGCAAGTCAGTCCCAATTATAATTCTTTCTGGTTTCATAAAATCATTAACTGCAGATCCTTCTCTTAGAAATTCAGGATTTGAAACTATATTAATCTTTATAGAATTGGGAAGTTGTTTTTTCATCTTTAAATCAACTATCTTGTTAGTCCCAAGTGGAACAGTAGATTTAAGAACAATAATTGAGTCAGAATTAATTATTTTACCTAAACTATTTGTAACAGAAAAAAGGTTTTTCAGGTTTGGTTTATTTTGATTATTATTTGGGGTATCAACACATATGAAAAAAATCTTTTGATTAGCAATATCTTGGTATGAGTCAGTAAAATTTAAATTCTTATTTTTAAGATTTTTGATGACTAAATTTTCTAGTTGAGGCTCAAATATTGGCATGATGCCTTTTTTCAAATTTTTGATTCTTTTTTTGTCAATATCTAAGCAAGTTACAGTGTGTCCTATTTCTGCTAAACAGGATCCTGTGACGAGTCCAACGTAACCAGAGCCAATAATACAAACCTTCAATTATATTTACCTCACTTTTTCAAATTATCGCATAAATCGCTATAGTGGAGGCTGAAGCCGGAATCGAACCGGCGTTAACGGCTTTGCAGGCCGCTGCATAACCACTCTGCCATCC
>MDTC01196519.1_pt1 | contig 43258 bp, 34 predicted proteins | sample 811181 | NCBI WGS metagenome assembly MDTC01 (sample SAMN05326644, study PRJNA326480) | marine metagenome | isolation source: seawater | place: Pacific Ocean: North | collected 2011 | reverse complement strand
GCGCCGAGGCCAATCAAAAGTGCTACAGCAATTGCTGTAAAGCCAATAACAGTTTCCATCATTTTCTCCTGCGAAGGACCATGTCCAACTTGTTGAATTTAAAAATTAATGCGAGTCCGATGCTAAACTTAAATAAACTATTGTAAGCATCATAAAAATAAATGCCTGAAGCGTGATAATTAACACATGAAATATTGCCCAACCTACATGCAATAATCCACCGCCAGTACCCAGTAATAAACCACTACTGAACATTGTCGCTATCAGTATAAAAATAAGTTCGCCTGCAAACATATTACCAAACAAGCGTAATGATAAAGATATTGGCTTAGCAATCAACGCTACAGATTCGAGCAAAAAATTAAAAGCAATCATAAAGGGCGATGCTATGAGTCCCAGACCTTTTGTTGGTGGTGCAATTGGATGCAAAGTTAATTCTTTTACAAAACCAATAACACCTTTGTTTTTTATCGTGTAAAAGATTATTAAAAAAAGAACAGCTATGGACATACCGAAGGTTACATTTACATCGGTGGATGGCACAACTTTCATATAACTGATTCCGACTGCACTAGCAGCCAGAGGTATCCAATCTACTGGAACGAGATCCATAAGGTTCATTAAGAAAACCCAAACAAATATTGTGAGGCTCAGTGGAGCAATTAAATTACTTTTGCCGTGAAAAGTATCTTTGACACTACCATCTACAAATTCCACAATTATCTCAACTAAAGCCTGAAATTTAGTTGGTTTACCAGACGTTGTTTTTTTGGCGACACTGCGGAAAAGAAATATAAAGATTAATCCGAGAAAAATAGACCAAAACATTGAATCAACGTTAACTGCCATAGGATTGCCAGAGCAAATATTCCCAGCATTCTGGCCAACATTCATCACCCACTGGCCATCATCAGCTGTGCAAGCCTGCAAATTTTGGAGGTGATGAGATATGTAATCACCCGTAGTTAATGGGCCATGTCCGTCTTTAGCTGCCATTTGATATATCAATTTCCTTTTTATTGTGCATAAAAAGCCCCATGAAAAGTACTAATTGTGTTGAAATATAACCCATAAATAGAGCTAATATTGCCAAAGGCTTTACCAAATTAAATACAGATGTAAATAATATTACAGTCAGTGCCAATTTACCTATTTCACCGATCCAAGCTGCATTAACCAAAACTCTTGCTTTAGAGGTTCCTTTCGTAGACTCAATTCTAAATGCCAAAAAAGCATTAGGTATTACACAAATCAAATTTCCCAGTGCTGTTGAATATGCAACAATCTTACCAAAAAAACCCCAGAGAATTACAGAAACGCTAATACCAAATATAAGCTGCCAAATTAAAACTCGAAAGGTTGTGAAATGCATTTTCAAAGTCTATAAAACCATTGATCAATTTTATTGGAACTAATTTCTAAGCTAGATATTGGTGATTTCAGTATGACCTATAAATTGCGAGCGCATTATAGTGCTAGCTTAAAATCATGGCAACAAAATGGCCTAATAATAGCGATGAATTTTGAAAATTTTTATGCTAAATAACAAAAAGATCAAAAGATAAATTGATAACTATCTGATATGTTTTAAAATTCCATCCAACTCATCTAAATTATTATAATTAATAATTAATTTACCTTTGCCATTGACACAGTGCTCAAAACTGACTTTTGCACCTAATTTCTCGGATATATCAATCTCTAATCTTCGTAAATCCGGGTTTTGAGCCAGAGACTTTTTACCAGAAGCAATATTCCCACCAGCAGTAATTCGTTTTACAAAACTTTCTGTTTCACGAACAGATAACTTCTTTTTAATAATTTGCATTGCCGCTTCATATTGTTGCTTGGCATCCAATATACTCAGAAGTGCCCTTGCATGACCCATATCTATCTTTCGATTTTCAAGTAAATCTTTTACTTTATCTGATAACTCTTGAAGACGTAATAAATTACTTACTGATGTTCTTGAACGTCCTACTGCAGCAGCAGCTTCCGCATGAGTTAAGTTAAATTCATTAATCAAACGATCCAAGGAACGAGCCTCTTCCAATGGATTGAGATTTTCTCTTTGAATGTTCTCAATAAGTGCCATCGCTATGGCAGCATCATCAGGCACATCTCTTATGACTACTGGTATTTCAGACAAACCTGCCATTTGAGCAGCTCGCCAACGACGCTCACCTGCTATTATTTCATAGCGTTGCAAACCATCTTCCATAGCCACTGGTCTTACGATAATAGGTTGTACAACACCTTGTGATTTGATGGACGCAGCTAGCTCTTCAAGAGAATCTTGTCTCATATCAACTCGAGGTTGATACTGTCCACGTTGCATATATTCCAATGGCAAATTTTTTAGTGTATCGATACTTGAAGTAGCATTTTCATTATCTTTAAACACGCTAGCCATGGGCTTGGACAAGAGTGCATCAAGGCCACGGCCTAGTCTTTTCTTTGGTGACATTTTATATCTCTCTCGCCAAATGCGTTTTTCTTATAATCATACAGCTTTTGCCATTCGTTCGTCTTCCCTTCTCAGAACCTCACCGGCTAAAGCAAGATATGCTATTGCACCACGGGAAGATCGATCATGCATTAATATTGGTAATCCGAAACTTGGTGCCTCGGCTAAACGAACATTTCTTGGAACAACTGTTCTAAATACCTTTTTATCAAAATGTTCAATTAACTGCATTGAAACTTCGTTAGAGAGATTAATTCTTGGATCAAACATTGTACGAAGAATACCGTATATCTCAAGACTCTGATTAACAGAATCACGTACTTGTTCAATAGTGCGAAGTAAGGAACTCAAACCTTCCAATGCATAATATTCACACTGCATTGGAATTAATACTCCATCAGCTGCCGTTAATGCATTAACTGTCAGCATATTTATGGAAGGCGGGCAATCTATCAAAATAAAATCATACAGATCAGAGACAGAAGCTAAAGCTTTTTTGAGTTTCATTTCTCGTCCGATCTCTTGAAGTAAGTTTACTTCTGCTAGAGTGAGATCCTCATTACCTGGTATAACTGAAAATCCCGCTTCAGAGGCTGATACAATTGCCTCGACTGCAGTTATTTCTCCAAGCAAAGCTTCACAAGCTGAATTTTCAACTTCCATCTTGTCAATACCGCAACCCATGGTAGCGTTACCTTGAGGATCCATATCTACTAGCAAAACACGTCGCTGGGTAGCTGCTAGAGAGGCAGCCAAGTTTACGCATGTTGTCGTTTTTCCAACACCGCCTTTTTGATTTGCTATTGCTATGATCCGTGTCATTGAAACCTGCTTTCTTTGAATTTTATCGCCTTAGTAAGACTGCATGACGTGATCCTTTATTGAAACCTGGCACGTAAAGCTCTTTTACTATATGACTCCACTTAGCTTTTAATTCTTTAACTTGTTCTAATTCCTTAACTGGATAACGACCCTTTAGGCTTATAAACACCCCGTCCTCTCCTACAAGATGTCCAGCAATTTTTAAAAGCTTAGGCAATGATGCCACAGCTCTTGCAATTACCGTATCAAAGCCCAGACCAGGTGCATAGTCCTCTGAACGCATCTTGATGGCTGAAACATTATTCAAACCAAGCAATCTGGTCATATGTTCTACAAACATGATCTTCTTATTATTGCTATCTAGAAGAGTAAAATGTCTGTGTTGTTGAACAATTGCGAGTGGTAAACCCGGAAAACCAGGTCCTGTCCCAACATCAAGCACCGTGTCTCCCTTAATTAAAGGAGCGGCAACAAGACTATCAAGCAAATGTAAAGAAATCATCTTGCTTCTATCACGAATAGCAGTCAAATTAATTTTTTTATTCCAACGTTCGAGCTCTTCCATTAACAAAGATAATTTTTTTTCTTCCTCGCAAGAAAATGAATCATCTAAACTTTTTAAAGCTAACTGGATTTCTGTAGTCATATATTTAGAAATAAAAGATTATTGAAAAAATTCCAATATTGATTTTAAAATCAACTTGTTTTAAAAAACAGTTCTATGATTTTTGTTATCGTTTAATCATGCACTTTTTTTCAACTGCTTTTTTTTAAGATGTATTAAAATTAAAGAAACAGCTGAGGAGGTCATACCTTCTAATCTAGAGGCTTGACCAAGTGTCACTGGTCGAGCTTCTATGAGCCTTTGTCGAGATTCATTAGAAAGACCTTGAATTTTTTTATAATCCAAATCTTCAGGTAATTTTAAAGACTCTTGCTTTAGTTGCATTGCAATCTCACGCTCTTGTCGATCAATATATCCAGAATACTTGGCTTCAACATCAAGTTGTTGTGAAATTTGTTCAATCATTTCAGTATCTAATTTGGAACCAAAGTCTACTTTTCCAACCTCTTCCATTGATACTATTTGACTATAATTTAACTCAGGTCTTTTTAATAAATTTGCTGCCGTAGTATTAAGTGATTTGACAAAGATATTTTTTAATCTTTCTTTTTCTAATTCAATCGCTTCGTATTTTTTGTTATAAGATTCCCAACGAAAATCATCAACTAAACCAAGGTCGCGACCAATTGGTGTTAAACGAAAATCAGCATTATCTTCGCGAAGAGTTAAACGGTACTCAGCACGACTTGTAAACATACGGTAAGGCTCGCTAACACCACGAGTAATAAGATCATCAATTAATACTCCTATATATGCTTCGTGGCGAAGTGGAAACCAACTGTCTTTTCCTTGAGCTTGCCTTGCAGAGTTTATTCCGGCTATTAAACCTTGAGCTGCTGCTTCCTCATAACCTGTAGTGCCGTTAATTTGACCTGCAAAAAATAAACCGTCTACATATTTTGTTTCCAGAGTAGGCTTGAGATCACGAGGATCAAAATAATCGTATTCAATAGCATATCCTGACTGAGTTATCTCTGCATTTTCAAAACCATTAATAGAATGCAAAAATTCTAGCTGCACTGAATGAGGTAAACTTGTTGAAATACCATTAGGATAGATAATATTTGATTTAAGACCTTCTGGCTCAACAAATATTTGATGAGAAGGTTTATCAGAAAATCGTACGACTTTATCTTCTATTGATGGGCAATAACGCGGTCCTATGCCCTTAATTTTTCCGCTGTACATTGGAGACTGATCAAGAGCATCTCTGATAATGTCATGTGACTTTTCATTTGTGTGAGTAATGAAACAAGAGATTTGCTTGGGATGATCTTGGCGTTTGCCTAAGAATGAAAATATCGGAGTAGGATTATCGCCGGCTTGCTCACTCATAACTTTAAAATTGATCGTCCTAGCATCTAGCCTTGGAGGGGTACCAGTTTTTAAGCGAGCAACATTAAAAGATAAATCTCTTAATTTAGCTGCAAGACTTGTAGAAGATTTATCGCCTATACGACCGCCAATTTTTTCTGTTTTTCCTGTTAACATCTTGCCTGCAAGGAAAGTCCCCGCAGTTAAAACTACAGTTTTAGAATAAAATTTTTCGTTCTCTGCTTCGACACCCACTACACGATTAGATTCTATAATGAGGTCATCAACTGAAGACTGGAAAACTGTTAAATTGTTCTGATTTAAAATTACATCCTTGATTACATTGCGATATAACTCACGATCAGCCTGGGCACGGGTTGCCTGAACAGCAGGTCCTTTACTTGCATTAAGTGTTCTAAACTGAATACCAGCCTTATCAATTGATCGAGCCATAGCACCACCTAGTGCATCTATCTCTTTAGTGAGGTGTCCTTTTCCAATACCGCCAATGGCTGGGTTACAGCTCATTTGTCCAAGTGTTTCAATACGATGTGTAATCAAAAGTGTAGACACGCCTGCACGTGCAGAAGCAAGACAAGCTTCAGTTCCGGCATGACCGCCGCCAATTACAATTACGTCATATTGTTTTTTCATAACTTAAAATGATTATATAACAATTAATTTAAGGACTATCTTTTTCAGATTTACTTACCTATGCAAAAATCGGAAAATATATGCCCTAACAAATCATCAGAAGAAACTGTTCCAACAATTTCACCCAAAGCTTGGTGACTTAAACGCAACTCTTCTGCCAGCAATTCACCCGCATGTTTTTCATAAAACACTTTTTTCCCATTATAAAAATGACTTGCAGCTTGCTTCAGAGATTGTATGTGACGTTTACGTGCCGTAAAAGCACCTTCACCTTGATTTTCATAACCAGCAATCATTCTTATTTGATGACGAAGTTGTTTTATACCCTCACCCGTAGTTGCCGAAATTTGTATATGATTCTCTATAGCTTTTGATTTAACTTTGCACAAATCTAGTTTATTTTGAACATGAATTGTTGGCAGTCCGCTTGGTATTTGATTTGCATTAAGAGCAGAATTGGGATCTGTTATGTCTTCAACAATAATTAGAGCATCGGCAGTTTTCATAACTTTATGAGCTCGACGTATTCCTTCTGCTTCAACTATCTCAGGATTATCACGAAGCCCTGCTGTATCGATAAGCTCTACAGTAAGCCCGTCAATATTTATTCGTTCGCGTAAAATGTCCCTTGTTGTACCAGCGACTTCAGTAACTATTGCGGAATCCTGTTCACTTAAAAAATTTAGTAAACTTGATTTACCAACATTTGGTTTACCAATTATTACTACTTGAAAACCATCTCTTAACAGAGTTCCCTGTTCTGTTTTCTTAAGTAAATCAGAAAATACTTCTTCACAATCCGCAATTCGATTTAGTAATAACTTATCAGAAAGAAAGTTAATTTCCTCTTCGGGGAAATCTATCGCAGCTTCAATATGAATACGTAACTTAAGAAGCTTATTTGATAAAACATCAATATAATTTGAAAAAACACCTGTCAGAGATCGAAACGCTGCTCGAGCTGCTTGATTAGTCCCTGCATTAATTAGGTCAGATATTGATTCAGCCTGAACCAGATCTAGTTTACCATTTAAGAATGCGCGTTGAGAAAATTCCCCCGGCTTGGCATAACGTGCCCCTAGATCTAATATTGTATCAATTATTAGAGTTTGCAAATAAGGGCCTCCATGGCCCTGAATTTCCAGGACAGATTCTCCTGTAAATGATAGCGGAGCAGGAAAATATAAAACTAAACCGGAATCAATTCTTTGGCCACTTTTGTCACGAAAACTTTTATAAGTTGCCATTCTAGGCTCTGGTAAAGTTCCAAGTATATTTCTTGCAATACTCTCTGTTAATTTACCAGATAACCGAACTATACCCACACCACCTACACCAGGTGGCGTCGCAGAAGCAACGATAGTGTCTGTGAAGTTGTCCATAATTTTTTAGAGCTATACAGTATTAGGCAAAATTTTATTACCGTTTACTTTCTTTTGATTCTCTTTCAACAACCTTATTGATTTTCCATTGTTGGGCAATTGACAATAATGTATTTGTCACCCAATAGAGAACAAGGCCAGACGGAAAAAATGCAAAAAAAGCAGTAAACATAATAGGCATAATCTGCATCACTTTTGCTTGAATGGGATCAGCGGGTGCAGGATTTAGTTTCTGCTGGAAGAACATTGCGGCACCCATGATCAATGGCAAAATAAAATATGGATCTTTAGTTGACAGATCAGTGAGCCAAAAAATAAAAGGTGCTTGTCGCATTTCAACGCTTTCAAGAAGCACCCAATAAAAAGCTAAAAAGAAAGGCATCTGAATTAATATTGGTAAACATCCAGCGGCTGGATTTACTTTCTCACGTTTGTAAAGTTCCATCATTGCGGTACTGAGTGCTTGTTTGTCGTCTTTATAACGATCTTGGAGTGCTTTCATGCGAGGTTGCAAATTTCGCAATTTAGCCATAGAACGACCACTTGATTCTGTTAGCTTATAAAAAACTAACTTAATTAAAAAAGTTACAAAAATAATTGCCAAACCCCAATTGCCAATAAAATTATATGCTGCACTTAAAAGCCAAAATAGTGGCTGAGATAGAATTGTTAACCAACCATAATCAACTGTTAATTTTAGATTCTCATCAATCGCCTCAAGCTGGGACTGTAATTTGGGACCAACAAAAACAGTTGTGGAAAAAATTTTTCTTGCGCCAGGAAAAACAGATTGCACTTGACTAATAGCACTTGCTACGGACCGATTGTTTTTTACAACTAAACGATAAGATTGTTCTGTGTCTTTATTTGGAATAACAGCACTCAAGAAATGATGTTGTATAGATCCGAGCCATCCTTTTTTTGTTTTGAAAGTGAACGGACCATCATCCATTAAATCATTTCGATCATACTTTGTAGATTTTTCACCATCATATGATATCGGACCAACAAAAGAGTAAGAATCAACATCAAACATTGAACGCTCTTGTTCCTTAGATATTCTTTGAATTTGAGAGTAATTTGCACCACGCCATTCACTGGAACTATTGTTTATAACTTCTTGTTCAACATCGATTGTGTAACTGCCACGCACAAACCGAAATCTTTTTTCTATAATGACCCCTTCATCGGCTTTCCAACTCAAAGGCACAACAAGACTGTCTTTCCCATCTAATTCATATAAATCTTTACCGCTAAGAAATATAGCTTTGTGATTGGGTTCGCTACTACTATCAATTACTCTTAATCCTGTTTGTATAACACCGAAATTATTTGAATTTACACTCAACAACTCAACAAGAGAATCTGGTTCATCTTTCACTATGGGATAATTTAACATCGTCGCTGATTGAATAGTTCCGCCCTGAGTGCTTATTTCTATATCTAGGACGTCTGTTACAACACGTATTATTGGAACTGACTCTGTTACTGTCTGTGATGTTGATTTAGTTGGTAAATTTTCAGGAATATATTCAGGTGTATCAATCAAAATATCTTCTGAGCCATCAAATACGTTTATATCTCCTTCATTAAGACTTTCTTCGAGTTTATTTAAAACTGTCTCATTATTTTCAATTTGAGGAGTATAATCTTGAAGCCAGGTTTGATATGTAAGCCAACACAAGAGTCCAAAAAAACTCCAAATCAATAATCTCTGATTGTCCATTATTTAGTTTTCCTGGTTATTATTTGATTACTTGCATGAAATACTTTTTTTAAAGTGTTTTTCTAAGCTTCTCGTTAGCTCATCATTTTTTGCATATGTGGAACTGGGCTTATTTATTACTACTATATTTAGGCCTAACAAGATTTTTTGATTCTGACGGAAAATTTCACGAACAACCCTTTTAATCCGATTACGATTTGTAGCGTGTCGACAATTTTTTTTCGAAATAGCCATCCCAAGCCTTGGTATTTCTTCTTCTTTATTGTGGCTTAGCACCGTAAAATATTTATCATGGCTATGATGTGATTTTTTAAATACTAGATTATAAGAAACAGAATCAAGTAACTTTCTCGATCGATCAAACCGGAAACTAGTATTCATGAAAAGAGGATACGTACGTCGCCATTAAAGCCGCACAAATTATTACGGTGTTAATTGAGCGCGGCCCTTAGCTCGACGACGCTTTAAAACTGATCGGCCCGCTTTTGTGGCCATCCGGGCACGAAAACCATGAGTGCGTGCACATTTAATTTTACTGGGTTGATATGTCCGTTTCATGATTTTACCTACATTTATGTTTGCGAAATATATATTTGATTTATCTAAAAGGGCGAAAAGAGTACTTACATGACACACCAGTGTCAATAGACGGATGTAAACGTAAACATTTCAGTATAAACTGCTCTTAGCGCTTAATAATTATCTTGTTTTTTAATCTGAATTATTCTTAACATTAGCTTTATGGGGATGCTTTTGTCTATCGAATCAAATTTATGGAATGAATGCCTTAGTGTTCTCAAGGCTAAACTGCCCGAACAGGAGTTTAATACATGGATTAGGCCCCTTCAAGCTGTTGAAAAAAATGAAGTTTTAAACTTATTAGCACCGAACAAGTTTGTAGTAGAATTTCTAGAAAAACAGTATCTGCAGCAAATGTCAGAGTTATTAGAGACCAAAAATAAAAACATTAAGCTAAAAATTTGTGTCGGTTCTCGTGAAACAATCCCCATTCAAAACACAAGAGAATCCAACAATTCAAGTGCTTCTAAATCAAAATCAGGTAGGATTGCCTCTCGATTAAACCCGTTATTTACTTTTGAAAATTTTGTTGAGGGTAAAAGTAACCAATTGGCCAAGGCGGCGGCTAGTCAGGTAGGTAAAAACCCAGGTTTATCGTATAACCCTCTTTTTATCTACGGTGGTGTTGGTTTAGGAAAAACCCACCTTATGCACTCCGTTGGAAATGAGATACAAAAAAATGATTCTAAAGCTCGAGTAAGCTATGTTCACTCTGAAAGATTTGTGGGTGATATGGTTAAAGGGTTGCAGCATAATACAATTTCAGAATTCAAACGTTCATATCGGTCGTTGGATGCGCTGCTAATTGATGATATTCAGTTTTTTGCAGGTAAAGAGCGCTCTCAAGAGGAGTTCTTTCACACATTTAACGCTTTGCTTGAGGGCCAAAGGCAGATTATTCTAACTTGTGACCGATACCCAAAGGAGGTCAATGGTCTTGAAGAGCGTTTAAAATCAAGGTTTGGTTGGGGGTTAACAGTTTCGATAGAGCCACCCGAACTTGAGACATCTGTGGCTATCCTGATGAGCAAAGCGGCCCTTGAGGGGGTTATTTTGCCAGAAGAGGTTGCTTTTTTTATTGCTAAAAGGATTCGATCAAACGTGAGAGAGCTTGAAGGAGCACTACGCAGGGTTATTGCTAATCACAGGTTTACAGGTAGGCCGATAGACCTGCAGTTTACAAAAGAAGCTCTTCGTGATCTTTTGGCGCTTCAGGATAGACTGGTATCAATAGAAAATATACAAAAAACAGTTGCTGATTATTTTAAGATTCGTGTTGGAGATTTGTTGTCTAAAAAAAGAACAAGATCTATAGCTAGACCAAGACAATTTGGAATGGCTCTTGCTAAAGAGCTAACCAATCATAGTCTTCCTGAAATTGGTGATGCTTTCGGCGGCAGAGACCACACAACAGTGCTTCATGGTTGCCGTAAAATCGAAGCGTTGCGCGAAACTGAAAAGAGAATTGATGACGATTATTTGAATTTATTGAGAACATTAACAGGATAGTGTGGATAACTTGTGAATAAATTATGAAACATATTTTATCCACAAGTTAACAACATTAGAGAGATACACAACTAATAGACTTTTAATATGAAAAAACTCAAATAAGTTATTGATTATATTAGTATTTATAAAGATATCCACAGAAATTGTCTTGTATAATAATAATAATAATATATATAATTCCAATATTTATTAACAGGTGAAACTATGAAATTTAATATGGTTAGAGAAGCGCTGTTAAAGCCATTGCAGGCCGTTATAGGTGTAGTTGAAAGAAGGCAAACAATGCCGATTTTATCAAACATTTTAATAACAGTAGAGAACGAGAAACTGACAGTAGCTGCTACTGATTTAGAAGTCGAATTGGTCACACAAGCTGATGCTTCTGTCGAGGTCGATGGACAGATAACAGTCTCAGGTAGAAAGCTACTAGACATTTGCAAGGCTTTACCCGATCAAAGCACTGTAAATTTAAGCCTGAAGGGTGAAAAACTTAATATTAAGGGCGGAAAAAGTAAATTTAATTTAGCAACGCTACCCGCAAGTGAATTTCCAATAATCGAAGACATCAAGACTAAACACACCTTATCAGTCGATCAGTCAGCCCTGAGGAACTTAATAGAAAAAACGCACTTTTCAATGGCTCAACAGGACGTGAGATACTATCTTAATGGTATGTTATTAGAGACCACAAGTAACTATATAAAAGCTGTCGCAACCGACGGTCATAGATTAGCCTTAAGTCAGGTAAAAACAGACGACAACAAGGTTGAAAAACAACAAGTAATTATTCCTCGAAAGGGTGTGCTTGAGTTGCAGCGCCTTATGCAAGAGAAAGGCGTTGTGAATATTGAAATAGGCGCAAATCATGTTAGGGCAGAGCTTGACAATATAAGGTTTACATCAAAGCTAATAGATGGAAAGTTTCCAGAATACGATCGTGTTATACCCGGTGAATCAAACAACAAACTAAAAGCTAACAAAAAGCAGTTCAAGGGGGCACTGCAAAGAACAGCTATCTTGTCTAATGAAAAATATCGAGGCATACGTCTAACCATCAAAGATAGTGGTGTTTCTATTCAAGCCCATAACTCAGAACAAGAACAAGCCGAAGAAGAGTTGGGTTTCGAATATAACGGAGATGACATAGAAATCGGCTTCAACGTAAATTATCTTCTAGATGCGATAAACGCCATCGATGGTGAAGAGGTTGTATTGTCCATTCAAGATAGTAACTCAAGCTGCTTATTGCGCCACCCATCACAAGATGATTGTATTTTTGTAGTAATGCCAATGCGCTTATAAGCAGCTTTTTTCAATGATATCTCTTTTTCGAGCTACAGATTTTCGTTGCTTGGACAACGCTGAGCTGAGGCTTGACCCATGCTTCAACTTAATAAGCGGTGCGAACGCCTCTGGTAAAACAAGCATTCTAGAAGCTTTGGCGTATTTAGGCAGAGGTAGATCATTCAGGGGCGCTCACCCGGAAAGCCTAACCCAACATGGAAAAAAACAATTTATTTTGTATGGAGAAATAGAAGACACTGATAAGAACATCTCTATGGGGGTAAAAAATGGTTTAGGAGGCTTAGAAACCAGAGTTAATGGAGAGAGCGCCAAGGGTATTAGCACCTTAATAGAGACACTACCCCTGCAGGTCATAGATCCTGAAATTCATAACTTGGTATCTGGAGGACCTGAGCGAAGGAGGCAGTACATTGATTGGGTAACGTTTCACGTGGAACATGGATATTTAAAGTTGTGGCGTAAATACAAAAGAAGCCTTAAACAAAGGAATGCTGCTTTAAAGTCAAAATCAAAAAGATCCCTTATACAAAGCTGGGATAAAGAGTTTGTAGAACTTGCAAGCAACATCGATGAAGCGCGGAAAAAAGCATTAGAAAAAATATTATTGAATTTTGAAAGCCTTGGAAGGAAGATAATTAATCTAGAGTTTTCTTTTGAATATCAGGAGGGATGGTCTTCAAAAAAAGATTTAAAAAAAGCTTTGGATGATGGATACGAGCGCGACATATTTTTAGGCGCCACTCAAAATGGACCTCATCGAGCAGATTTGAAAATTGATCTTACAAAAAAACAAGCTCGAAAATTGGTATCTAGGGGACAACAGAAACTTCTTGCAAGCGCCATGATATTGGCAGCAACAGAAACCGTTCAAAACAGTTTAAATAAACCCCTATTGTTATTATTGGATGACCCAGCTGCAGAGCTCGATTCTGAATCGGTGTATCGACTAATGGAATCAGTATCTTCACTTGGTTGTCAGGTTGTTGCGACAAGTATTAATCCACAAAATGTAAAATTTTCTAAAAATCCGAAAATGTTCCACGTGGAACAAGGATTTATTTCTTTGTGTTAGATGTAATGTAAAAATTATTTTATTTGAGACAACCTTAAGCGATTAAATTTGATACAATAAAAAGGTTATGTCTTAAGGAAGTCAAATGACTGATCAGAAAGAATATAATTCAAGCAATATCAAAGTCTTAAAAGGCCTAGAAGCGGTCAGGAAGCGACCGGGTATGTATATCGGAGATACTGATGACGGTACCGGTTTACATCATATGGTTTTTGAGGTTGTCGATAATTCGATTGATGAGGCGCTCGCCGGTTTTTGCGAAAAAATTACAGTTATCATACACGCAGATGAATCTATAACTGTTAGTGATGATGGCAGGGGCATTCCTGTAGATATACATCCTGAAGAAGGTAAATCAGCTGCCGAAGTGATCATGACAGTTCTTCATGCTGGCGGTAAGTTTGATGATAACTCTTACAAAGTGAGTGGTGGCTTGCATGGAGTTGGAGTCTCTGTCGTAAATGCTTTATCAGAGCATCTTGAGTTGATTGTGCACCGTGATGGAAAAATATACAAACAAGAATACTCTCACGGAGAGCCATTATCTCCAATATCTGCTGCTGGAAAAACAAAACAACAAGGAACAATTGTTAGATTTAAACCGAGCGCAAATACTTTTACAAATATAAAGTTTCAATACGAAACCTTAGCAAGCAGGCTAAGAGAATTGTCTTTTTTGAACTCAGGCGTTTGTATTCACTTAGTAGACGAGAGGAGCGAAAAGGAAGATATTTTTCAATATAAAGGCGGCATAAAAGCTTTTGTCGATCATTTAAATCGAAATAAAACAACCATTCATCCCACTGTTTTTCATTTTACATCTATAAAGGATGATGTTGGTGTTGAGGTTTCTTTACAATGGAATGATGGGTATTCAGAAAATATGTTTTGTTACACAAATAACATTCCTCAGCGCGATGGAGGCACTCATATGTCTGGTTTTCGCGCAGCCCTTACGAGAACCCTCAATGGGTATATTGAAAAAGAAATCAATACAAAAAAAGATAAATTTAATCCTACTGGTGATGATGCAAGAGAGGGTCTTACAGCAGTATTGTCTGTTAAGGTTCCCGATCCTAAGTTCTCATCACAAACCAAAGACAAGCTTGTTTCATCAGAGATAAAGGGTATTGTAGAACAAGCAATGTCCGGAAGACTTGAAGAGTTTTTATTAGAAAACCCACAAGAAGCAAAATCTATAGTATCAAAAATTATTGATGCTGCTAGAGCCCGTGAGGCCGCAAGAAACGCACGTGAAATGACGCGTAGAAAAGGGGCTCTAGATATTGCTGGTTTACCTGGGAAGCTTGCAGATTGTCAGGAGAAGGATCCAGCTCTTTCCGAAATATTTCTAGTTGAGGGTGATTCTGCCGGCGGTTCAGCAAAACAAGGACGTGATCGGCGAACACAAGCTATTTTGCCCTTAAAAGGCAAGATTTTAAATGTTGAAAAAGCACGATTTGATAAAATGCTTCAATCACAAGAAGTAGGTACTTTGATTACAGCATTGGGTTGTGGAATAGGTAGAGACGACTTTGACCCGGATAAACTTAGATATCACAGAATTATAATTATGACTGATGCAGATGTTGACGGGTCGCATATTAGAACATTGTTACTTACTTTTTTTTACAGACAAATGCGAGAGTTAATAGAACGAGGCCATATATATATAGCTCAACCACCACTATATAAGATTAAAAGGGGTAAACAAGAAGTATATGTTAAAGATGATGCAGAGCTTAATCGTCTTGTTTTAAGCGCAGCCATGGAAGATTCCGCATTGCATGTTAATAATGAGGCCCCGCCATTGTCAGGCGTTGCTTTGGAGACACTAACAAACGAATACATTACAGTCGAGAATATTATTTCACGGCTAGCTTTGAAATATGATGAGGCAGTATTGAGATCAATAGCAAAAATGCCAAAACTGGACTTATTAACCCTCAAAGATAAGGATGCTTTGAAGGTTTGGGTTGAAAATTTATCGAAAATATTGCCAAAAAGCGTTGGTGATCGTGCTAAAAATAACACTGTAGGAACATATACAGCGCAAATTAATGCAGATATTGATAAAGATAAGCGTATAAAAATTACACACACTCATCATGGTGCTTCAATGGATCAATATATCTCTTTCGATTTCTTCAGCACAAACGAATATAAGAGTATTTGTTCTTTATCCGAAAAAATAAATGATCTTCTATCTGATGATTCTTATGTTAAGAAAGGTGATAAAAAGTTAGAAACCAATTCTTTTGCAGAAGCAATAAATTGGCTATTGAAAGAGGCTCGTCGTGGGCAATCTATCCAGCGATATAAGGGTCTCGGAGAAATGAATCCAGACCAATTATGGGAAACAACGGTTAATCCTGAAAATAGACGTTTGTTGCAAGTAAAAATTGATGATGCAATGAAAGCTGATGATATTTTCACTACCTTAATGGGTGATCAAGTGGAGCCTCGTCGTGAATTTATAGAAAATAACGCACTGACGGTAGAAAATCTTGATATTTAAAATTTTCTAAAAAAAATATTAAATAAAGGATTTTAGAAACTTTTAACAATATTTAACAGAAAATAAGAACAAATATAAGAAATTTACATTTTAATTAATTTCTATGATTTTTTGATAATTTAGGCGATTTTATCGTAAATTAATAACTTTTAGCTATTAAATGTAGTAATTTAGAAACTTAGCCAAGGCAGAAAAATTGAACAAAATTTTTATAAGTATCATAGCATTTTCAATGCTTATATCTTGCGAGCAACATACAACAAATCAAGCCAAGCCCCTTAATTCTGGTATAAACCTCTCTAATATGGACGAAAGTATTCGACCTGGGGATGATTTTTTTTCGTATGTCAATGGATCTTGGGTAGCGTCAACAGAAATTCCAGCTGATAAAGGTCGGTATGGAGCATTTGATCTTTTAAGGGATAAATCACAAGAAGCTGTAAAGGCAATTATCGAAGAATCGTCAACAGGTAATTTTGCAAAAGGAACTGATGAACAAAAGGTTGGTGATCTTTATAATTCATTTTTAGACATGGAAAAAAGAGACTCAGTTGGCATTGACCCCCTAATCCCTGAACTAAACTTGATAGACCAAATTATGAATAACAATGATTTGGCTGTTTATTTTGCTAGTGCTATGAAGCGTGGCATGGATGTACCAATGAGTTTTGGTCAGCTAGCAGATTTTAAAGACCCCAAAAGTTATTCTATTGGATTATTTAGTGGCGGTTTAGGCTTGCCTGATCGTGAGTATTATTTAAAAAAAGATGATATATCAGTAGAACTTAGACAAAAATATGTAGAACACATTGAGATAATGTTAAGCCTTGCTGGTTTTGATGATGTAGTAAAAGCTGCCGAACAAATTATTAATTTGGAAACAATTCTTGCTGAACAAAATATGCCTAAGGAAGAAGCTCGTAATTGGACAAAAAATTACAATGCTATACCAATAAATGATTTACCATCTTTGATGCCTGATTTTCATTGGACGGGTTATTTAGAGGAAGCTGGACTTCAAAAGGTAGGTAAAATAGTAGTTTTCAGAACAGAATACATGAAGGCTCTCGATAGTATAATTAAAGATACTGATTTAGAGATTTGGAAAATTTATTTAAAATGGCGAGCCATCGATAGCACTGCTACTAGATTAACATCTGCTATAGATGATCAAAATTTCAATTTTTATGGTAAAACTCTATCAGGCACAGCAGAACAGAGGCCCATGTGGCGACGTGCAGTAAGCACAGTTAATAAAACACTCGGTGAAGTCGTTGGCAAAGTGTATGTTAAAAGACACTTTCCACCGGAAGCTAAAGATAGGATGCTAATCCTTGTCGATAATTTAATTAATGCCTTTGAAAAAAGCATTAAAGATCTTGAGTGGATGTCCGACGAGACAAAAACTGAAGCGCTAGATAAATTATCAAAATTTACACCAAAGATTGGATATCCAGAAAATTGGAAAGATTATTCAGCACTAGAGATTGATGCTGAAGACTATTATGGGAATATAGAGCGTGCAATTGAGGTTGAATATAAACGACAAATGGATCGTCATGATGGACCTGTTGACCGAACCGAGTGGGGAATGACTCCACAAACTGTTAACGCTTATTATAGTCCACTTCTAAATGAGATTGTTTTTCCCGCTGCAATTTTACAACCTCCATTTTTCAACTTTGAGGCTGAGGAAGCTGTCAATTATGGCGGTATTGGTGCTGTAATTGGCCATGAAATCGGTCATGGTTTTGATGATTCAGGTGCTAATTTTGATGGCAACGGCGTTATGCGTAATTGGTGGACAGAAGAAGATTCCAATGAATTTAAAAATCGTACTTCAAAATTAGTAGAACAGTACAACGCTTTTAAACCCTTTGACGATTTAAGTGTTAATGGCGACTACACTTTAGGCGAAAATATTGCTGATCTAAGTGGTATAAGCATTAGCCTGTTAGCTTATCAAATGTCACTTAAAGGAGAGGAGTCTCCGATTATTGACGGGTTTTCCGGTATTCAGCGTGTATTCTTAGGCTTTGGTCAAGTATGGAACGGTAAATATCGCGATAAAGCGCTCCGGTTACAGATTGAGACAGCACCACATTCTCCTTCAAAATATCGCGCTAATGGACCTGTTCGCAATGTACCTGAATTTTATGAAGCATTTGATGTAAGTGAAGACGATGCATTATATCTAGCTCCAGACGAAAGAGTAAAAATATGGTAAATCGATATTAAATTTGCGCATATGACATTCTTTAATACAGAGTCTTTTGAAATATTCTAATAAGTAATACTTATTTCATTCATTTTATTTTCAATCCAATTTTGAACAATTAAATTTGTTTTTTCAGGTGATTGAGTGGTTGCATCAATGGGGGGTCCAATGCAAAAACGAATAACACCAGGGCGTTTCGTAAGTTCACGACGTTGCCAAAAGTCAGCGGCATTATGGGCCACAGGAACGATTAAAGCTCCAGTTGCATTTGCCAAAGCAGCACCACTAATTCCATATCTACGAGTTTTTCCTGGCAACATTCTTGTACCCTCTGGAAAAATAGTAACCCAAGTTCCTTCAGCTAATTTCTTTTTTCCTTGCTCTATTACTTGATTAACTGCAGTACGACCTGCTTTTCGATTTATGGCAATAGGGCGAAAAACAAATTTAAGTGCCCATCCAAAAAAAGGTATCCATAAAATTTCTCTTTTTAAAACCCATGTCGATCTCGGAAAAAAAGGTACGTGTCCATATGTTTCTAAAGCTGATGAATGCTTTATCATAATAACACTAGCAGCTGTAGGTAAATTTTCTTGGCCTTCAACTGTAACTTTAAGTTTGCAAAAGAAATCACCTGCCCAGAGTGCAAGTCGACAGTAATTAACAACCAGTCTCCACAAAAATTTTTTTGGAATCCAAAATAATATTAAGGCAGCACATCCATACAATAATCCACATAAAAATGTAAAAGTAATAAAAACAATCGATCTTAAAGTACGAAACAAAATTTAAGCCTTGATTATGTCAATTGCAGCTTCAGCAAGATCATTGCAAATGTGAATTTTAGAAAACTTCAAAGGTAAATCTTTTTCTGTTTTTAATCCATTTCCAGTTCGCACCAATAAAGGGGTAACACCAGCTTTATCTGCAGCTTCAAGATCACGCAATGAATCTCCAATAGCAAAAACATTTTCATGAGAGATTTGATATTCTTTTATTAGCATATTTAGCATTTTAGGATTTGGTTTTCTGCAGTCAGATTCTTCATCTGGTCCATGTGGGCAAACAATAATTTTCTCAATATGTCCACCTGCTTCATAAACTAAACCATGAAGCTTTCGATGCATCGCCTCTAATTCTCTAAAACCAAATAGTTTACGAGCAATACCAGATTGATTAGTGGCTATAGCAACTATAAATCCTGAATTTGATAAAGATGCTATAGCATCAATGCTTCCAGGGATAGGTATCCATTCTTCTTCTGATTTTATAAAATCTTTTGAGTCTTGGTTGATAACGCCATCTCGGTCCAGAATAACAAGTTTTTTTCTAGAATCTTTTATCACAATCAAATAATTGATAAGCGTGAAATATCAGCAACATTTAAGAATTGATATCTAAGCTCGCTAAGTAAAGCCAAACGATTATTTCTGATATCTTTTTCATCGACCATTACCATCACTTCATCAAAGAAGTGATCAATAGGCTCATGTAGTTTAGCAAGTTCATTAAGAATCTCAGTATAACTTTGTTTTTTTAACATCGGATCAATTTTATTTTTTGTTTTATTAAGAGTTTCAAAAAGTGTTAATTCAACATTTAAATCCAATAATTTTTTATCAATACTAATTTTATCTATAAAGTTATTTTTTTTGAGAATGTTGGCGATCCTTTTATTCGCTGATATTAAACTTTCTGCTTTTTCAAATTTTGTAAACATATGAACTGCTTCAATTCGTTTTTGAAAATCAAGAACTGATGATGGTTGCTTAAATAAAACTGCATCAAATGTTTCGCTTTTAAGAGAAGAGTCTTGATTAAGAAGGTACCCTCTTAAACGTTCAATAATAAATTCATATATTTCTTGGCTAACTTTATCATTATATTTTTTATTTTTTGGCTGCACTTTCAAAGAAACATCTATTAAATTTTTTAAATCGACATCTAGGTTGCCTTCAATAAGGATCCTAATTAATCCCAATGAAGAACGTCGAAGACCAAAGGGATCTCTATTTCCACTTGGTTTCTTACCACAAGAAAATAAGCCTGATAACGTATCTAATTTGTCTGATATAGCTAATAACATTCCATCTAATGTTTGAGGGATTTGATCGCCGGCAAAGCGTGGTTTGTAATGGTCCCGAATTGCTAAAGAAACTTCTTCTTTTTCTTTGTCAGCAGATGCATAGTGGTATCCCATTATTCCTTGTAATGTTGGAAATTCTCCAACCATGCCGGTAAGTAAGTCACATTTAGCAAGTAACGCGGCACGACTTACATTCTCAAAGTTATGATTTAATTGTATAGATAGATGTTTTGCAATTTTTGAAACGCGTTGGCTTTTATCAAATAAACTACCAAGTTCTTTTTGATAGACAACTCTACTTAGATCTTTTTTACGACTAGATAACTTTCTCTTTTGGTCATTATTCCAAAAGAAAATAGCATCAGCGAGGCGTGGCCGAATTACGCGCTCATTACCATCAATCACTAATTCTGGATTTTTGCTTTCTATATTTGCCACAGTTATGAACTTGGCTAATAACTTATTATCATTATCAGTGACAGGAAAATAACGTTGATGCTCTGTTAGAGTTGAAATGATTACTTCTGGAGGTAATTGTAGGAAATTTTCATCAAAATTTCCGATTAAGGGAGTTGGCCATTCAACCAACGAAGCTACTTCATCATAAAGTATCTCTCCATTTTTTATCTTACCACCAACAGATTGCGCTGCTCTTTCAACTCCAACACGAATTAAATCTCGACGTCTATTATAATCAGCTATAACGTACCCATTTTTTTCAAGCTCATCTAAATAATGACTTACTGAACTAATTTTTAGCGGCCCTGATGATTGAAAACGGTGCCCCCAAGTTATATTGTCAGATTTAATATTCATAATTGAGGTCTTGATAGTTTCATCACCATACAGCATTAAAATCCAGTGAATGGGTCTGACAAATTCTATCTTACTATCACCCCATTTCATGCGACGAGGAATAGGAAGATTTTCAAGTGCTTTTTCAATCAGTTCTGGTAAAACCTCAGTCGTCTTTTTGCCCTCAATAACTGTATTAATTGATAACCATTCACCATCATTTGTTTTTTTTCTATCAAGAGAGTCTATAGATGTATTATATTTTTTAGCAAAAGCTTCAGCTGCCTTAGTCGGCTTCTCGTTTTCATCAAAAGCAATATTAAGAGGGGGCCCTTTGTGTTCAATTTTTTTGTCACTTTGTTTATTTGCAAGTTTTTCTACTAGAACTGTTAACCGTCTTGGACTTGCAAAAGTCTTTATATCCCCATGTTTTATAGAAGAGGAATCAATGTTTGCATTGACGTTTTCACCAAAAGCTACCATTAGATTTTTCAAAGCTTTAGGTGGTAACTCTTCAGTGCCGATTTCAATAATAAAATCTGCGTTATCAGACATATGAAAATCTCATTTTTTTGTTTTGGATTTGATCATTGGAAAATTAAGTGCTTTACGACTAGATAAGTAGGATTCACAGATGAGACGAGATAATTCACGTACCCTTAAAATATACTGTTGTCTTTCGGTTACCGATATAGCTTGGCGAGCATCTAGAAGATTGAATGTGTGAGATGCTGTTAACATTTGTTCGTAAGCTGGCAAGGTTAAATTTAAACTAATTAATCTGCTAGCCTCAGCTTCTGCGCTATCAAAGATTTTAAAAAGGGATTCAATATCGGCATGTTCGAAGTTATATTTAGATTGTTCGACTTCGTTTTGGTGATAAACATCATGATATGTAATTTTACCGCGCGGTCCGTCTGTCCAAATAAGATCAAAAATATTTTCAACGTTTTGTAAGTACATTGCCAATCGCTCTAAACCATAGGTAATCTCACCGGTTATCGGTTGACATTCAAGTCCTCCGACTTGTTGAAAATAGGTAAATTGCGTTATTTCCATTCCATTTAACCAAACTTCCCAGCCAAGACCCCATGCACCAAGTGTGGGTGATTCCCAATTGTCCTCAACAAAACGAATATCATGAACCTCCGTATCAATTCCTATAGCACGTAATGAATCAAGATACATTTCTTGTATATTTTTTGGCGATGGCTTTAAAGCAACTTGATACTGATAATAATGTTGAAGACGAAATGGATTTTCGCCAAAACGACCATCAGTGGGCCTTCTACTCGGTTGAACATAAGCTGCGCTCCAAGGTTCCGGTCCTATTGCGCGTAAAAAAGTTGAGGGATGAAATGTTCCTGCTCCCATTGGCATGTCATAAGGCTGCATAACAGCACAACCACAATCTGCCCAATATTCTTGTAAACAAAGAACTAAATCTTGAAATGTTTTTGGTTGTATTTTTTGTTTTTTTGTCATTTTTAATTTTGCTTTTGAAGATTGGAATTATAACGGCTTTAATTAATAAACTGGGCGAATTCTACAAATAATAAATAACATCACTAATTTTTTCTCTCCAAAATAGTGCAATTATAAAATATATGCACTAATATGGTGCTTAATTTAAAGAATACGCACTAAATTAGTGCACATTACCTATTTATTTTAATAAAAAAATGTTTAATAACATGAACTTACAAAAAATCTCGAATTGGCACGCTTCCTGCATTTATATAGACGTTATAACAAATTGATTAGGAGCAAAAAAGCTCATGAAAACAAAACTAGAATATATTTGGCTCGACGGCTATAAACCAACTCAAAGTTTGCGTAGTAAAACAAGGATAGCATCAAACTTTGGAGGAACTCTAGAAGAGTGTCCAATGTGGTCGTTCGATGGAAGTTCAACTGAACAAGCAGAGGGAAATGCATCCGACTGTCTTTTAAAGCCAGTGGCTATTTACCCTGATCCACAGCGCATAAATGCATTTTTGGTAATGACGGAAGTTTTGAATGCAGATGGAACTCCACATGCGTCAAATGGAAGGGCTACTATAGACGACGATGATGATGATTTTTGGTTCGGTTTTGAACAGGAATATTTTCTTTGGGATACTTTGACGGACTTACCTCCTGGATTCCCTGAAAAAGGTTATCCGAGACCTCAAGGTCCATACTATTGTTCAGTAGGTGCGAATAATACATACGGCAGAGAGTGTATCGAAGAGCATTTTGATGCTTGTTTAGAAGCAGGCATAAATGTTGAAGGAATAAATGCAGAAGTTGCAGCCGGTCAATGGGAATTTCAGGTTTTTTCCAAGGGAGCTAAACGCGCTGGTGACGATATCTGGGTAGCTAGGTATTTACTAGACAGAACAGCCGAAAAATATGGTTATGCAATTGAATATCATCCGAAACCTCTAGGAAACACAGATTGGAATGGATCAGGTATGCATGCGAATTTCTCAAATAGTGTAATGCGTGAATCGGGAGATGAAGCAGTCTTCAATAAAATTTGTGAAGAATTTGGAAAAAATATCGAAAGACATATTAGTGTTTACGGTGCAGATAACGATCAACGATTAACAGGTTTACATGAAACGCAATCGATTAATGAATTTAGTTATGGAGTATCTGATCGAGGTGCATCAATTCGTATTCCAGTTGGAACCGTTGAAGATGGTTGGAAGGGTCGTCTAGAAGATCGAAGACCTGCTTCCAATGCTGATCCTTATAAGGTTGCCGCTGCAGTTGTTAAAACAACAAAAGAGTCAGGGGCGTAAGTAAGCATTTTAAAACTTGTATTTTGGCCGGGTAAACATTGAATGCCCGGCCATAATTCTAATAAACTGCAAAACAACTATGCAATCATCACTGTAACGCAAGCTTTTTTTAAACACGGAAATTTCAAAAAAAATTTACAATTTCGAAACAAGTGTGGTCTATCTAATGAACATGTTAAAGATTCAAAATTTAATCGATTAACTACCTTGCATTCGTATATAAAAAATAAGCAATCATCGAGATTAAATACTGATGGAAGCATTCATAAAAATTCTGAGAATATCCTTGATACTTTAAATTCGGGCATTATTCTTTTAGATGAAAATTTACTTATTAAAGGATTAAATATTGCTGCTGAAAATATACTCGGTATTAGTCAGCGAAGAGCTTATGATCAATCATTATTAAGACTAGTTAATGATGAGCCTGAAATGAGAGACATCCTTACCAGGGTACTTGATACCGGAAATCATTATGCTAATGAAATGCAACTTTCACTAATTGAAGCCAATAGCAATGAAAAAATAATTGATTGTAGAGTGTCACCAATTTTAATAGATGATGCATGCCTTTTAGTAGAAATCACAGACGTAACTCGTAGATCAAAAATAAGCAGAGAAAATGCTTTAATTATTCAGCATGGAGCTGGTCGACAAATGATTAGGCAGCTTGCACATGAGATTAAAAATCCTCTGGGCGGTATTCGAGGCGCTGCCCAATTACTTGAGCGCCAACTTAAAAATGATGACCTTCGAGAATACACTGATGTAGTAATAAATGAGACTGACAGATTAGCTGCATTAGTTGACACATTATTAGGGCCTGGTGGCCCATCAAATAAAAAACCCGTAAACATCCATGAATTAATTGAATATGTAATAAAAATAATTAATGCAGAAAATCAAAAAAGTCTTTTAATTAAAAGAGACTATGATCCAGGTCTTCCTTATATAGATCTTGATAGGGATCAATTAGTTCAAGCACTACTTAATTTAATAAAAAATGCACTTATAGCACTCGATGGTCAAGGTACTTTAACTCTACGCACTAGTACTCTGACAAACTTCACAATTGGCGATACTCGATATCGTGTAATTGTTTCTATTGAAATAGAAGATGATGGTCCAGGTATTCCAATAGATATGCAAGACTCAATATTTTATCCATTAGTGACAAATCGCCCTGAAGGCACTGGCTTAGGTTTACCAGTCGCTCAGGAGTTGCTGAGTCGCCACAAAGGATTGATAGAATTTGAGAGTCGACCAGGTAGAACAGTATTTTTTGTTCGTATTCCACTAGATCAATCCGAAAATTTCAATGAATAGCATTGCTTTAAAAACATGGATAGTGGACGACGATGAATCCGTACGATGGGTGCTAGAAAAGGCCCTAAAACAAGCTGGATTGCAGACACAAAGTTTCAGTCGATCAGAGCACGTACTGGAAGCGCTTAAAGATGATACACCGGATGTTTTAATAACAGATGTTCGTATGCCAGGCATAAGCGGCCTCTCACTTTTAGAAAAATTACAGTCAACAAATCCAACATTACCAATAATAGTTATTACTGCTTATTCTGATCTCGAAAATGCAGTTGCTGCTTATAAAGGCGGAGCATTTGAATACCTTCCAAAGCCATTTGATATAGATGAAGCGGTAGCCTTGGTTTACAAAGCTGCTCGCTCAATTGGAGCTAAATTAGACAAAGGTGCTGTTGCTCCTACTGCTATGGCTTCCATGATTGGGAAAGCACCCGCAATGCAGGATGTCTATCGATCAATCGGACGTCTTTCTGGTTCCAGTATGACCGTTTTAATAACAGGTGAATCTGGCACTGGAAAAGAATTAGTGGCTAGAGCCCTTCATGATCATAGTCCTCGAGTTGATAAAACATTTGTCGCTTTAAATACATCTGCAATAGCATCAGAATTATTAGAATCTGAATTGTTTGGTCATGAAAAAGGCTCGTTTACAGGAGCTGACTCAAGAAGGATAGGCCGATTTGAACAAGCGGATCAAGGAACGCTCTTTTTAGATGAAATAGGTGACATGTCTCCGGCACTTCAAACCAGATTATTAAGGGTTTTGGCTGAGAGTGAGTTTTACAGAGTTGGTGGCCAAAAACCAATTAAGGTTGATGTAAGAGTAATTGCTGCAACAAATCAGGACCTTTCACGTGCTGTTAAAGAGTCTCGTTTTCGTGAAGATCTATATCATCGTTTGAATGTTATTAGAATTAATACACCACCACTCCGTCAACGTCGTGAGGATATTCCATTATTGTTGAAACATTATTTGGCAGAAGCTGCCAATGAGATCGGCGGGCAATCGAAAACAATAGATTCAGAAGCTTTGGACGCTCTTCAAAACTTTGGTTGGCCTGGAAATGTTCGTCAACTTGTCAATGCAGCTCGTCGACTAACTGTAACAGCTCCTGGAAGTGTAATTTCCGCACATGACATACCAGATGACTTAGGTGGCGGATCATTATCTCAAAATACAGCAAAAGATTGGACAACCAATCTTGCTGCATGGGCAGAAAGACAATTGAATAGTAACAACGCTCCTCTTCTTGATTTGGCAATACCAGAATTTGAGAGAGCTCTAATAAAATTTGCTATGACAAGAACTAACGGACATCGTCAAGAAGCAGCAAAACTTTTAGGCTGGGGTCGTAATACATTAGCACGTAAAATGAAATCTCTGAATTTAGATTAATTTTCTTAATGTCAGTTAATTTAATATTATTTAATACAAATATCCTAGATAATTAATATTAACTTTCAATTAAAAGTATTCTATTTTGTTTACATATTTATTAACTTATATCTGACCTATACTCCAATGGATAATCTAATCACTTTTAAAGGTTGCATACATGCATAAAATTGTATTCTCGTTATTTTTATTTTTAATTGGTTGCTCAGTACAAAATCCAAGTATTTACCAATCTGGTATTTCAGAGCAAAACGTTGAGCCGCATCACAATAAAGCATCTACCTTACTGTCTAGTGTTAATAATGTTCATTTAAAAAGAATTGATAAAACTATAAATGCCGAGATTGAGTCTGGAAAAATTCCTGGAGCAGTTGCTTTAGTATCGATTAACGGCGAGAGGGTTTATTACAAAAGCTTTGGATTTGCTGATATTGAAGAAAAAAAATTAATGAGAAAAGATTCAATTTTTCGAATTGCATCCATGACAAAAGCCATTACTACAGTTGCTGTAATGCAATTATACGAGAAAGGGCTTTTTCAATTAAATGATCCTGTATCTAATTATTTACCCTCTTTTAAAAATCCAAAGGTCTTAGTTGCTGTTGATGAAAATAACATAATTACAGAAACACGTGATGCGACTAACGAAATTAAAATTATTGATTTGCTTACTCATTCTTCAGGCTTAGGCTATCCATTTATTAATTCACCTTTGCAAAAAACATACATAGATAATGGCATCATTAATGGAATAACTGATAAAGATATTACACTGTCATCTCAAATAAAAAAACTATCTGAACTGCCGCTTTTATTTGATCCAGGTGATCGATATAGCTATGGGTTAAACACTGATGTTTTAGGTTATCTAATTGAGGTTATATCAGGTCAAACTCTAAATGATTATTTTCGTAATGAAATTTTTCTTCCTTTGGAGATGTATGACACATATTTTTATTTACCAAATGATAAGCACCATAGATTGGCTACTTTATATGCTTACATAGATAAAAAATTAATATCATATAACGACGATTCTTTTACAGATCTTGGTAACAATAATTATCCTATTTCAGGTGCAATGACTTATTACTCTGGCGGTGCTGGTTTATCTTCTACGGTTTCTGACTATTCTCGATTTGTCGAAATGCTTTTTAACTACGGCAAATTAAATAGTAAACGTTTGTTGAGTAGAAAATCAGTTGAATTAATGATATCCCCAAGAATGGATATGAACAGTGATGGTATTTTAGACTTTGCTCTAGGATTTAGAGTAATCAATAATATTGGCTTGTTGGGTGAGCTTGGTACTTCAGGTTCTTACAGTTGGGGCGGTGCTTTTAATACTGCATTTTGGGTTGACCCCGAAGAGCAAATGTTTGGCATTATCATGTCTCAAGTAAGGCCAAATAAGAGTAATATAAATGAACGATTTAAAACAATGGTTTACAAGTTATTAGAATAGTAAAAATTAATACATTAAAGTTTAGTTACAAGCTTGAAAACTATTCATTTAAATTTTGAGCTTTTATTTTTATGTAATCACTTAATGAGATATTGTTTTATCTGCATTAGTAAATGTTATGAGTTTATTAACTGCTTATTGTATGCAAAATATATATTCTCTTATCTAATTGCTTTGTATCATAAAAAATATAAACTATGCTATCGCACGGTTTTTCAAGTTATATTGCTTCAATCGCTGTGTTAATTAATAAGTACGCTATTTAACTAGGCTTGTTTACTTCTAAGTGAGGGTGGGGGAGATTTTAAAAGATGGATACGACACTTGGCATTGATCTTGGCACTCAAAGTTTAAAAGTTGTTTTTTATGACTTCAATTCTCGCGAGGTTGTCGCAACTGCATCTTCACCTTTGGATGTAATTCGGGATGAAAATGGTAAGGCTGAACAAGATGCAAGCTGGTGGTTAGCAGCATTGCAACAGTCCTTACAAGAAGTTAATGAAGACATACGAATGTCTGTTCGTGCTATTGCAGTGTCTGGGCAGCAGCATGGTTTTGTACCGATTAATAATAATGGAGAGGTACTACATACAGTAAAGTTATGGTGTGATACTGAGACACAGCAAGAATGTGACGAAATGGCTGAGGTCTGTGGCGGACAGGAACGCTGTATTGAACTAGCTGGAAACCCAATATTGACCGGATATACTGCTCCAAAGATTCGTTGGTTGCGTAAACACTTTCCTCGAAAATACCGAGACATGACCAAAATCTTGTTGCCACATGATTATCTTAATTTCATCATGACAGATAAAGCTGTCATGGAATACGGCGATGCTTCAGGTACTGCGCTGTTTGATGTTAAAAATCGTTGTTGGAGTCCTGATCTTCTTAGATCAGTTGATGCTTCAAGAGATCTTTCGGATTGCTTGCCTGATCTTGTTGAGCCCGGAGATGTTATTGGGCACACCACTCCTTTATTTTCTCAAGAATATGGTCTTCCAGCAGGCATTCCTGTTGCTCCTGGTGGAGGCGATAATATGATGGCGGCGATTGGGACCGGCAATGTAACGACTGGTAAACTTACAATGAGCCTTGGAACTTCAGGAACATTATTTGCTTTTTCTGATCGTCCAATTATTGATCCGGAAGGAAATATAGCAGCATTTTGTAGCTCTACTGGTGGTTGGTTACCATTGCTCTGTACCATGAATTGCACTCTGGCAACTGAGCTCATGAAACAACCATTACAAATTAATAATGCTAGTTTTGATAGTGCTATCAGCTCTGTGCCAGCCACTTCAGATGGCCTAATTGTTTTGCCATTTTTTACAGGTGAGAGAACACCAAATCTTCCTCGGGCTAGTGCTAGCATAACGGGTTTAAATTCAGAAAATTGTGAAAAAGGGCATTTATTACGAGCCACTGTGGAGGGTGTCACTTACGGTCTTCGTTTCGGACTTGATGAACTTCGTAGACTAGGCATTGAATCATCAGAAATTGTACTAACTGGGGGAGGAGCAAACAGTCGTGTATGGCGTCAAATTGTATCGGATATTTGTCGTTTACCCGTCGTGCGTCTTGCCCAAGATGAAGGTGCATCTTTTGGCGCTGCACTACAAGCACTCTGGGTATTTGAACGTCAGCAAGATTCTGAAAGAAAAATTAACGATGTTACTATTGAACATATTATGCAGCGGTCAGATTTAGCTTGCACACCTGATGAAGCAGTATCTGATCGCTATGCTGAAGGCTACGCGACTTATCGAGATGCGGTAAGTAGTGCAGCATCATTATTTGATAAAGATGGAGCAAAATTATGAGTATGCGACCTTTGATTGGTAATCGCGAGTATTTTCCTGGTATTTCACGTATTGAGTATGAAGGTCCAGATTCTGATAATCCTCTTGCTTTCAAGGCCTATGATGCTGATCGAGTAGTGGGTAATAAGACTATGCGAGAACATTTGCGTTTTGCCATTTGTTATTGGCATACTTTTTGTGCTAACGGAGCAGATCCTTTTGGCCCAGGAACACGTACTCAGCCTTGGAATGAGAATTCTGATCCAATTAAAGCTGCTGAAGAAAAGCTTGATGCTGCATTTGAATTTTTTAGTAAAATGACAGTTCCTTATTTTTGTTTTCATGATCGTGATCTGGCTCCTGAGGGCTCGAATGTCATTGAAAGCGAAAAAAATCTTCAACATTTGGTAGACATGGTCAAACCAAGGCAAAAAGAAACAGGTATAAAGTTACTTTGGGGTACTTCTAACATGTTTTCGCATCCACGTTACATGAACGGAGCCTCTACTAATCCAAATTTCGATGTTGTTGCCCAAGCAGGGGCGCAGGTTAAAGCAGCCATAGACGCAACAGTTGAATTAGGTGGCGAAAATTATGTTTTCTGGGGAGGTCGTGAAGGATATTCCTCATTATTCAATACTGATACAGGCCGTGAATTAGAACATATGGCTAAATTCCTTAGTATGGCGCGTGATTATGGACGATCAATTGGATTTAAAGGAACTTTCTTAATTGAGCCTAAGCCAATGGAACCTATGTTCCACCAATATGATGTTGATTCCCAAACTGTAATCGGGTTCTTGAGACACCATGGACTTGCTGAAGATTTTAAAATTAACGTAGAAACTAATCACGCCACTCTAGCTGGCCACACATTAGCTCATGAGCTCCAAATGTGTGCAGATGCTGGCATGCTTGGTTCAGTTGATGCTAATCGAGGTAATCCACAAAATGGATGGGATACTGATCAGTTCCCGTCTGACCTTTACGATACTGTGCAATCAATGTTAGTTATATTGAATGATGGTGGTTTTAAGACCGGCGGTCTAAACTTTGATGCAAAACTTCGACGTGAATCGACTAATCTAGATGACATGTTTATTGCACATATAGGTGGTATGGATTCATATGCTCGAGGACTGCTTATAGCTCATGAAATTCTTGAGAACTCATCTTTAATGGATTCCCTCGAGCAGCGCTACGAAAGCTTTAATGATGGCCAAGGCAAAGCTTTCGAAAAAAGTCAGTTATCTTTAGTAGATTTAAGAAATTATGCAGCTGAAAACAGTGAGCCTGTCCAACAAAGCGGACGACAAGAATGGGTTGAAAATGTAATGAATGATTTCATATTTCGCTCTAAATCATAATTTATACAATATCTTTATATGAGTCATAATAATTTAAATAATTTAGAAGAGCAGGTATTGCAAAATGATCATGGAGATCGTGTAACACTTTTGAATTTTGGTGCACGATTGACCGGCATAGAGTTACAGTTGTCTGACGGACCTCGAAACATAATTTGCGGTTATAGGAATAACAATGAATATTTAAATGATCTTTATTTTATGGGTGCTAGTGTTGGGCGAACATGTAACCGTATTGCTGGAGCTCAGTTTGAGATAGATGGAACCAAGTATCTACTAGATGCAAATGAGGGAAAAAATAATTTACATGGTGGTGCCTGTGGATTTCATAGTAGATATTGGTCAATTGATAAAACAGTACCTAAAGATACATGTCGTTTTATTTTGCAATCTATAGATGGAGATCAAGGTTATCCAGGAACAGTTGATGCCAGTGTTACTTACAGTTGGTCAAATGAGCGTGAACTAACTATTTTAGTTGAAGCCAAAACTAATAAAACCACGCATGTCAATATGACTAATCATGCATATTTTAATCTCGCAGAAGATGATGATGTGTTAGATCATCGATTATTTGTTGATAGCCAACAAATTTTGGAAGTCAACGAGGAACTCCTCCCAACTGGTAAATTGTCAGATATTTCAAATACAGATTTAGATTTAAAAAAATCTAAATCGATGCGTGATATTGTTGATTCACAAAATGCACTTATTGTTCGCACCGGAGGTATAGATTTTAATTATGTTCTAAATAATTCTGATATTCATGCTGAGCTTGAAAGTCCCAGTGGCGATCTCTGTATGCGCATATCTACAACTTGCCCAGGACTTCAAATTTACGGTGGTCAGAAACTTGATGTGCCATTCTCTCCATATGATGGAATGTGCCTTGAGCCACAACATTTTCCAGACAGTCCAAATATTTCATCTTTTCCAAGCACTCTATTAAGGCCAGGTGAGCATTATTCACAATCAACAACTTATCGCTTCATCTCGGATCGTTGGAAGTTATTAGAGTAAAATAAAAAAAATTAATAAATTTTCGATATAAAAAACCGCTCGTAGAATTCTACGAGCGGTTTTTATTTCAAATTATAAGAAGACTATTTAAAAATAATCGATATCATTTGAAATTCTTAAGTCGAACAGGTTGTGCTTTCTTCCATTCTTTACGACTTACTTTTCTAGGCTCTTGGATGAAAACAAATGCTCCAAGTTTATTGCCGACTACAAAGTCAGGGTGTCCATCAGCATTAAGGTCACCACTCCTAAGTTGTCTGCCAATACCAGCTGTATCATCTATCTTGTAGGGAATATATTCTACTTCACCGTTCTTTTGGCGTGTAAGTTTAAACCAGTAAATAACTGGGTCTTGCCGAGATCCTGGATCACCAAAGTCATGAGCTCGCCATGTTTTACCAGTTAAAATATCCAATAAACCATCGCCATCAATATCAACAAGATCTATATCGTGAAGTTGTGAAAATTGAACCCCATATGGATTATCTGTATTTTCCTCTTCTCTACTTAGAATGCGATGCTCTTTAAAGGTTATCATTTCTCCAGAATCGCCATATTGACGAATTTGTTCATACCAACTTAAACCCCAGCCATGAGCGTCTATACTGGTAATAACATCATTAAGGCCATCACCGTTTACATCATAAGCCCACATAGTGCCGCCGCCTGTTAAACAACAGAATACGGTGTTTATATTGCGATCAAGGAATTCATATGGATGAAATTCCCAATCTGTAGCAGGTTGAAGAGATACTGGTTGCCGATACCAACCTTCGCCAGTTAAGTAATCAACACGTCCGTCACCATCTATGTCTCCTAGGCCCATGCCATGAGTATAGTGATGGATAATTTCATCGTCTGTTGATATTGGGTAAAAGGTCCAAGGAAGCCTTGGAGATACAGGATTAGCTTTTGCGTAACCGTAATGTTCATCATAGGCAGTTAAAAGTTCTGGAAATCCATCTCCATCAATATCTATCACATTAGGCGCTTCATTTTTAACGTTGCTGTGAACAAAATGTTTTTTCCAATGAACTGGCACATCTGGTGATCTTCCACCAAAGGGTTTTCCAGGATTTTCGTACCAGTAAGCTGGGGTATTGGGTAGTCCCGCTACCATGATATCTAACCAGCCATCGCCATCAAAATCGTATGGCCACGAATAGAAATTATCATTAGAGTAATATGAAAAGTCTCTATGACTCCGCCTTGTTGGCGCTACTGCTGGATAATATTCGTGACGAAAACCAGTTCTTCGATCAAAATTAGGCCCTAGGTAAAGGTCTGGCCCAACAACAACATCCATATGCCCATCGTTATTGAAGTCGCCCATTGAGCCACCCTCAGACCAATAAACAGGTGTTAATTGATATTTTTTAAAATCATGTATGACGTAATCACCATGGTGATCAGCTTGAGCGTTTGATATTAGGTATAAGCAGGAAATTATTAGAACTGCTACCCACTGGATTCTTTTCATTTTATTCCCTCATCCCGAATAATTCGAGCTTTCTGTTTTGACTTATCAAGTACGCCTACTTGGGCATTACTTGTCCTTTACTTCTAAAAAAAATCTAAATCCATATTTTTATTAATTCATATTTTTATCATTATTGTGCTTACAACGCCAATTCTTCACTTAAATTAGCTATCAATTATTTAAAAAATGATTGTAAAATCTCTAATTATGACTAAAGGCTTCGAAAGGAATGGATTCTAAATTTTTAATATCAAAATCGGGTGAAATAGAGAAAGGTCCTTTTTCGATTACACCTGTTTGAACTCGAATGGTTTTAAGCCCAGCTGCTTTACCAGCCATTATATCAGTCATAATTTGATCCCCAAGCATAAAAGTAGCAGCTGGCTCAGTACCTAGAACAGATAATGCCTTTAGGACAAGATCAGGATTTGGTTTGCCAATAATAATTGGTTTGACACCTCCTGAAGCAAATTCAATTGCCTTGAGAATTGATCCAGCTCCTGGCTCAAATCCATCGTCTTTTGGCAGCATATTATCAGGATTAGTGCCAACAAATTGAGCGCCCTTTAACAGTGCTGTTTGAGCCCTTGCTAGCTTTTTATGAGTAAAGTTGCGATCCAAACCTGCAATAACCGCATCGACATTTTTATCAGCTATAGTGAAGTTACATTCTGCAATTGCATCAACGAGTGCTTTTTCTCCAATTACCATCACTCGAGATTTGGGTTCAAGCATCTTTTTAAGTTTTTGTGCAGCAACTGCACTTGTTGTTATGATATTTTTTGGATCAGCTGGAATATCCATGGCATTTAGTTTAGAGCTAAATTCTTCAGCTGACTTTGTAGAATTATTTGTCACAAATGCATATGGGATACCGATATCATTCCATAAGCGAAAAATTTTAACAGCAGATTCTATAGGTTCTTTGCCACGATAAGTAACACCATCTAAGTCACTAATAATGGCTGATATTTTCGGCCAGTTTTTTATTGAGTTCTTCAATCGCTCATCACCATGCCGCCATTAATATGTAATACTTGACCAGTAATGTATGAAGCAGCTTCCGAAGCTAAAAATACTGCAGCACCTACAATGTCTTCAGGTTGTCCAACACGCCCAAGGGGGATGCGACCTTTATGTCGTTGCTCAGTTTCTTCTGCAGGCCTACCATGCAATGGTGTTTGAATAATACCTGGGGCTATCGCATTAACAGTGACATTTTGAGACGCTGCTTCATAAGCAAGGAGTTGAGTCATGTCATGAACAATTGCTTTCGAGTAGCAATAATCTGCCCCTCCAGCTTGATAATTGAAAACCGCTCCTCTTGATGAAATAGAAGATCCTATGTTGATGATACTTCCACCACAATCTCTAAGTGAATCTTCGAAAACAATACGCGTTAAATTGAGTACAGACTCAGCATTGATCGATATTGTTTTTTGAATTTTATCAACATCACCATCTATTAAGCGTTCACTTGATTTGATGCCTGCATTGTTAATTAAAACATTCACTGGATCGAAGTGAGCGCGAGCTTGTTCTAATACATTTTTTATTTCGTCATTATTTGAAACATCTAGCTTGTAAGGCATTACGCAATTATTTTTTATAGACGTTTTAATGGGTTCAAGGTTTAAGTCTGTCGCGATTACATTAGCTGATGCTTCGACAAACCCTTTTACAAGAGCTAAACCAATACCACCTGATGCTCCAGTAATAAAAACAGTTTTTCCTTTCAAACTAAAACAATTCATTTTTTTAGAGTCCCTTTTCAGCCATAAATTTTTCGACTTCTTGTATAGTTGGCATAGATGTTTGAGCACCTTTTCGTGTAACACATAGACCCGCTGTTGCTGCTGCAAAGCGAAGTGAGTCTCTAATTTTCAATCCCCTTGCAGTTGAAACCGCAAGTGCCCCGTTAAAAGCATCGCCTGCTCCTGTAGTATCAACTGCGTCAACTTTAAAAGCTTCCTGATAAATTTCCTGTTTCTGATCAACGTAAACGACACCGTTGGATCCTAGTGTTATGGCGACAGAATTAACACCTCTTTTTTGAAGTTGGTTAGCAGCTATGAAGGCTTGATCTACAGAAGAAACTTTAAGTCCAGTTAGCTCTTCAGCTTCAGTTTCATTTGGAGTTATTATGTCAATAAGTTTGCAGTCTTCCTCAGAAAGTTGTGCCCTAACTGGCGCAGGATTGAAAATTAATGTTCGATTTTCTTTATTTTCAAAAGCGGTTCTACATGTTTCAACAGGTAATCCCATTTCAACAACCATGACCGCATTCTCTGGCACATCTTGAAGCGCCAAAAGCACATCTTCTGAGTTGAACTTATCATTTGCACCTACATCAATTCCCATCATGTTGGTGCCATCTGTTGCAACTAAAATTAGAGCTTTTCCAGAAGTTGCTCCTGGTTTTCTTAGAATTTTATTAGTTTGAACACCAAACTCAGCAAGATTTTTCATTAACCTGTCTGCAGCACTATCTTCCCCTAACATAGTTGCAAAATAAGGATTTCCTCCAAGTTTTGCAGCAGCAACAGCTTGATTAGCACCTTTTCCACCTGTGAATTCTTCAATTTTACCTATCAAGCTTTGACCAACGGATGGAAGCGCATTCGAATAAAAATTAATATCTAAATTAGTGGTCCCTATAAAAATTAATGGTCTCATTGATTTACGGCTCCAGCAGAAAAAACGTTCTTAAATAAAACATTATATTTTAAACTTTAATCTGTTTCGTTGACTCTGTTTTTAGCATCTTGAATTGCTAAAAAGGCTGAAACTATTCCCGGTCCAATAGTAATACCAGCACCAGGATAAATTCCTGCCATTATTGAAGTGGCATCATTTCCAATGGCATAAAGTCCCTCAATAGCATTGTTATCTTCTTTTAAAACGCGTGCCATTTCATCTGTTTTTAATCCAGCTGCTGTGCCTAAGGTTCCTGGTACGATTCTAAGTGCAATGAAAGGACCATTTTTAATTTCTCCTAGATTAGGATTTTTTAGTCCCAAAGTTTCATCACCGAGAGCACGGTTAAAAGCAGATTCTCCTCTGCCGAATTCAAGATCCTGGCCAGAAAGAACATTTTGGTTATGTTGATTGATGGTGTTAATTAGAGATTCAGAAGATATGTTAATTTCTTTAGCCAGTAATTCGAGTGTTGCACCTTTTTGAATGTAACCACGTCTTATGTAACTCTGAAGTCTGGGCGTCCAGGGCCAAGGCAATATATCTCCCATACCACGTTTTTTTACAAAAGATTCTTCACATATAAAAAAGAAGCGTTCATCTTTAGGGTAGCCATTTTCAAAAAGTCCTATACATATATCATGATATGAATTTGATTCATTTACGAATCTTTTGCCTTGAGGATTTATTGCAATTACACCGGGACGACCTCGATCTAACCAACCATATGGAACTATAGCTGTTGATCCATCTTTGTTTTTTAATCGTGACACGGGTGTCCAAAATCCAGGACTAGCAACTTTTAAATCAAGTGCACCACCCGCCGCATCAGCAACTTGGATTCCATTGCCTTGGTTTTCTCGTGCACACAATGTGACATCATGTTGATGCTTAGCACCAATGTTTTTCCTTAAAGCTGGATTAGCAGCAAAACCACCTGTGGCCAAAATAACACCATATTTTGCTTTTACTCTTATATCTGAACTTCTATGAGTGACAATTGCACCAACTGTTTTTTCATTTTCAATTATAAGTTCCTTCAAAGCGGTTTCTGTCGAGAGGTTTATTTTAAATTTACGAATACTCATTAGAGCTGCTGCTAAAAAAGCATTTCCACCACTTAATTCAGTACCGCGTGAAAATCTCAAGCGATCAATGGCATATCGACAAACACGGCTTAGAACATGAAGTAATGCTTTTACCGACTTAATTGGGTTAAGGAAATACTTAATTTCGCTTGATGTAATCATCATACCGCCAAGCACAACTCGTATTGGATCCCCAATTAGATCAAAGTCTTTTTTTAATTTACGTCCGTCAAACGGAGTTGGACTTAGAGCTCGACCTTTGTCAAGGCCACCAACTTTATTTGAATGGTAGTCAGGCGCACCAGCAAGGAAAAATTTTATTTCCGATATTTTTTCAATTTGACTGATTGCAGTAGGACCATTACAAAGATAAGTATCAATCTTTTTCTCATTGTAAAAATCACCTAATTCACCGCGTAAGTATGTTTTTGCCTTTTCGATTGAATCATCAATTCCTGCAGCAACTGCATGATCTGAACATGGTATCCATATCATGGCATTGGAGAGTGCAGTTGTGCCTCCTATTTTTGAAGCTTTTTCGCACAACATTACGGAGCGGCCTGCTGATGATGCATAGAGTGCTGCGCTAATTCCAGCTGCTCCAGTACCAATAACCAAGAAGTCTACGGTCTTATCGTAAGTCATTTAATTTTTCTTTTTTTGAAATGGAATAGCTTTGAAATCTTCTGCTATTTTCTTTACAGCTTGTTCTACAGGGATACGCTCAATGGAAGATGCGCCGACAAAACCAACACAGTTTGTTTCTTGATATACTTTCTGAGTATCTGCCGGCGATGAAATCTTTCCACCATGACAAAGAAAAATTGGTTTATCTTTTGTCTTTTCGACTGAGTCTATCATTTTAGAAATATTAAATATTTCTTCATCAATTTTAGTTTTAGTTTCATGTCCAACCAGTCCGCCACTGGTTGCGCCTACATGAGGGACGATGCAATCAACCCCTTTTTTCGATACGTCTATTGCATCCTGTACTGAAGCTACATAAGCCATTGAAAAAATATCGCGTGCCGCAGCCCGTTCAATTAATTCAACTTCTCTCTCCCAACCAAGACCAACTTTACCTCTTCGTTTTCGCCATCGTTCACCCATGGTAGATATAGTGGGGTAATTAATTATTCCTGAAAATCCAGCTTCTTGAAATTCATCTAATAAGCGCTCTAGGTCCATACGAGTAGGATCCCATGCTTCAATCCCTCCAATGATTGGAGTATCAGAAACTACATTTCGAATTTCAGAGGCCATTTCCAATGTAGCGGCATTGGAATCTCCTATACGACTCGTTGGCAGGCCCATTAGCCTTGATTTACCTGTGCTATAAACAATAAGTAAATCTGCTCCCCCAAGTTCCGCGCATTTTGCAATCAAGCCGCAGCTTGTTCCTGCCGCAAGAATAGGACGACCAGCTGAAGTTTCAGACGCTAAGCGTTTTAATATTTGTTGTCGTGAAAAATTTTTCATAAAGGCCCATTAAGTTTTTCTAACATCCAGTCAGCACAAAGTGCTCCAAATTTAGGATCATTGATGTGTAAATTTTGCTCTAAAAAAGGTATATCTGTCCTGAGATTTTTTTTCATTGTATCGCGCCATGACATATTAGCCACAGGATCATGGAAATGCTTTCCTGGACGATCGTAATCAGACACGCCTTTTGCTGGCCAGAATACTACCACCGGCCCAACTGATTTGTTTATTCTTATTGCAGTTTGATATGCGATTTCTTCTGTTTCTTTAGAGTTTGTGCGCAAAAGAGTTGTCATTGGCGTATGTCGATATATTTTACGTTCAAAAAACTCTTTTGGCATTGTTTCAGGCGGTCCAAAATTAACCATGTCAATTGCCCCTGGAACTACGATCTGTGGAATCCCGCATCTAGCAGCTGCTGTCAAACGATCCTTGCCGGCACTAGCTGTCCCATTAAACATTAAATCTGCTATCTCAGTTGTTGTTAAGTCAATTACACCATCAAACTCACCTTTAGTTATTAAAGATTCCATGGCACGCCCTCCTGCACCGTTAGCTGGAAAGACAATTGCTCCTATATTGGTGTTTGAGAGTTTTGTTAAGATTGATTGCACGGCTGGAGTGGTAACTCCAAAAGATGTAATGGCTATTGTTTTACCTGACTTCTTTATATCTTTAATCCACCTTAGTTCAGATAGCATGTTTGCTGCATTAACAAAAATTTTATAGGTAAATTCGTTTATACCCATTAGATCGACTATAGATGGCAAGAGTATTGTGTCAGACGTAGTTGCAATTTCAGCCAGAAGAGCGGGCCTTGCGCTTGTAATAAGCATTTTTGGAAAACCATATGGTAAATTTTTTGTTATTGCATGAAATGCACCAGCACCTTTTCCACCACCAATTCCTACTACTACAGATATTTTATTCTGATTGATTAAATCCTTTACAAAAAATTCAGCACCAACTGCCATTGCGCTTAGTATTTCTGCGGGTCCGTCTGAATCAACTGGAATTGTAGTTTTGCTCGCCACAGATTCTCGTGTAATGTCACCTTTAAGTGTTGGTGAGCCTGCAGTACCAATATCCAAGACAATGACAGATCGGTTATGTTTTTTAAGTTGTTTTTTAAGAAATAAAACCTCTTCACCCTTGGAGTCAAGAGTAGCGATAATTAGTATTTTCTCTTTAGTTAATTGCATTTATTTCTCGGTTTAATCTAAGAATAGATAGATAAATGTTAACTGAATATTAATATTTTCTTTGGATTATAAACAAATGACGTTGATGAAGGTCTGCTTATGCTCATTATCATACCTTTAAAAGAAATATTTATATAAAGAAATCACTATTTTTTTGAAAACAATGAATATGTTGAATGGTAGAATATTGCTAAATTTTGATAATTAGAAAATGAAGCCAATAAATTAAGGAATCCAAAATCCTAATTAATGTGATAATACTCAATTATATCTATTAAAGTGGTTTTATAAATTGTCCAATTTCAACAAGGGAGTGAATATGTTTTTTAATCAAATGTTAAAATCAACATTACTTGTTTTTACCATGGTAATTATATCCAGTTCAGTGATGGCTAAGGAGCTCAAAATTGGGCTTGTACAAATCAATCAGCAGGCATTGTTTTTTACACAAATTAACAAGGGTGCAAAAACTGCTGCAGAAGCTTCCGGAGTAGAATTATATATATTTAATGCAAATAACGACCCAAATAAACAGGCTGATGCAATAGAAACCTATATTGCTGAGGGCGTTGATGGTTTGATAGTTGTAGCTATTGATGTGAACGGAGTTATGCCAAGTGTCATGGATGCCCATTCTGCTGGAATACCAGTCATTGCTGTCGATGCTGTTTTACCTGATGGACCACAAATTGCCCAAGTTGGAGTAGACAATATACTTTCTGGTCAATTAATGGCAGATCACTTAATTAAAAAAATAGATTCTGAGGGATTAGAGGAGATACAAATTGGTGTCGTTGGAGCGCTTAATTCATTTACTCAAAATGTAAGACAAAAAGGCTTTGAGGATAGAATTTCAGGCGACGAGCGTATCAAAAATATAGGTGTAGTTGACGGTCGAAACATTCAAGATAATGCATTAAAAGCTGCTGAAAATTTAATAACTGCCAATCCTGGAATTGATGTAATTTATGCTACAGGTGAGCCAGCTCTCGTGGGTGCTATTGCTGCTGTGGAAAGTCAAGGACGAACTCGTGATATCGAATTGTTGGGTTGGGACCTTACAGGTGAAGCAATTTATGGTATTGATGAAGGGTATGTGAATGCTGTTATACAACAAGATCCAGAGGGCATGGGTAAAGCAGCAATAAAAACTTTGCTCAAATCAATCGAAGGGGATACTGTTGATTACAATGTTGCTGTTCCAATTACGATAGTTACAAAGCAAAATGTTGATAATTTTCGTAGCATGTTTGAATAATATTTAAATCAAATCTGGGTACTCAAGAAATGATTAAAAATAATTTAAAAAAACCAAAACCTCGAATGTTAATTCGAGGCATAAAAAAAAGTTTTGGTGCAGTAGAAGCATTAAGAGGTGTTGATCTTGATATATACCCAGGTGAATGCATAGGACTTGTTGGTGACAACGCAGCTGGTAAATCAACTTTCACAAAAATGTTATCAGGAGCCTACATTCCAGATGAAGGTACTATAGAAATTGATGGCGAAGAGGTTCGATTTGAATCACCAAATGATGCACGTGAGCATCGCATTGAGATGGTTTATCAAGACTTAAGTCTCTGCGACACCATTGACATACCCGGAAATCTTTTTTTGGGAAGAGAGTTACGCAAGAAACCTAAATTTTTTGGTTTCTTAAATAAAAATAAAATGCGTAAAAGTACCCAAGAGATGTTAGATAAATTACAAATTCGTATTCCAAATATAAATGCCAAGGTAGCAATGCTTTCAGGAGGACAGCGTCAAGCAATCGCTATAGCACGTGCCGCTGCTTTTAACCCCGATCTACTAATAATGGATGAGCCAACTTCAGCGCTTGCAGTTGCTGAAGTTGACGCAGTTTTAGATTTAATCAATCGCCTTAAAGAAACAGGCGTATCAATAATCCTTATCACTCATCGCTTACAAGACTTATTTAGGGTTTGTGATCGTATCGCAGTTATGTATGAGGGAACGAAAGTTGCTGAGAGAAAAATTCAGGATACAGACCTTGAGGATTTAGTTGATCTAATTGTTGGAGGACATGCGCATGCAGCAACAAAATAATAATAAGATCAGCAAATTAGTTGAATTTTTGTCACATAATGCGCAAGTATCAAGTATCGCGGTTTTTTTGATGGTTTGTATTATTGGTTTCTCATTATCAACTGATGCTTTCTTTACAAGCTCAAATCTTCTAAACCTTCTTCGTCAATCAGCACCTTTGATGATCGTTGCTGTAGCGATGACATTTGTAATTACAACTGGTGGCATTGACTTATCAGTGGGGTCTTCAATGGCTCTAGCTAATGCATTAATAGCAATTATTCTTGCACAAGGCACACCCTGGCCAGCTGCAGTATTGATCGTAATAGGTGTCGGTGCATTAATAGGGTTAATGCAAGGCTGGTTTATTGCTTTTGAAAAAATCCCACCTTTTATTGTAACTCTTGCAGGACTATCAATTTTTCGTGGTATAGCACTTTTAATGACAGAGGGTTTTTCAATTCCAATTGATCGTAGCTCGGGGTTTCTGTTTTTAGGACGGGGTTGGTTTATGGGAATTCCAATACCGGCAATATTAGCAGTGATCGTAGTCATTACTGGCTTGATTGCCCTTTCTCAAACTACTTTTGGACGTCACGTAATTGGTATAGGTGCTAATACAGAGTCAGCTAGGCGAGCAGGTATATCTACAAAGCGTGTCATTATTTCGGTTTATGTTTTAGCAGGCGCGGCAGCTGCATTTGCAGGAATAATTTTTGCAGCCCGCTTAGCAAGTGGTAGCTCAAATGCAGGTGTTGCTTTTGAGCTGGAGGTGATTGCTGCTGTTGTTTTGGGAGGCACATCTTTGATGGGTGGACGAGGTTCTGTAGCTGGAACCGTACTTGGCGCACTAACAATCGTAGTAATAGGAAATGGTTTAATCTTATTGCATGTGTCACCTTTTTTTACTCAAATAGTTACAGGGGCAATAATTCTGATTGCTATCTGGTTAAATACCAGAGTATTTAATCGTATTGTCACAACTCATTAAGGAGCATAATAATGTCAGATTCGATCGCAATGTCT
>MDTC01185861.1_pt1 | contig 43260 bp, 39 predicted proteins | sample 811181 | NCBI WGS metagenome assembly MDTC01 (sample SAMN05326644, study PRJNA326480) | marine metagenome | isolation source: seawater | place: Pacific Ocean: North | collected 2011 | reverse complement strand
TTTAAAGACATTATAATTCCATCACTATTATAAGATGTTTGTTCTAATTTTTCTGTCATTGAGGCAGGTAAAACAGCCCATGAATGATAATGTCCAACATCAAAATTTAATTCTAAATTTTTAAATAAATAACAATTATCTAAATGTGTTATTTTAGATTTAAATGCATGTAAAGGGGTATCAAGATTATAAAGTTTAGCACCATAAAACTCAGCAATTGCCTGATGACCAAGACATATTCCTAAAATTGATTTTGAACTTTGATATTTTTCTAAAATTTTATATAAAATAACATATTCAGAAGGCAGTCCAGGGCCTGGTGAAAATAGTATCTTATCAAAATCTTCTACAATTTTCAAATTTGCATCATAGTGACGAAGTACTTTAATATTATCACAAAAAGTATTTACATAATGTTTTAAATTGTATGTAAATGAATCGTTATTGTCTATTATTAGTACTTTCATTTTATAATTTAGGCTTAAGAAAAAATTGTTTAAGCTTTTGCAATGGCTTTTTAAATCGAATAAAGAGTGGCTTATTCAACTGATTTTTTGTCCATGCTAAGCTATCTTCTTTGTTAGCTCTAATTCTATTAATTAAAGATCTATTACTTTCTCCTCCCAATCTCATATTAACTAAAATCATGGGGATATAATAAACAATAATATTTTGTTTGTATATTAAATTTAAAATCATCTTATAGTCAGCAGCTGATTTTAATTCAGTGTCATACAGTCCATGTTTTTTATAAATTTCTCTTTTAACAAAAAAAGTAGGATGAGGTAACATCCAACCATTTTTGATTTTTTTTGTATTGTACTCTCCAGCTTTCCAATATCTTTTAATTTTAGTGATATCATCAGCTTTAACATAGACTAAGTCTCCGTAGACAGCATCGCATTGGTACTTTTTAAAAGTCTTTATTACATTAGAAAGGATAAATGAATTTGGATAAAAATCATCAGAATTTAAAATACCAACTATCTCACCAGTTGCTACACTAATTCCTTTATTCATTGCATCATAGATGCCGTTGTCTTTTTCAGAATGATAATATGTAACATAATCAGAATATTTTTTTACTATATCAATTGTTCCATCATTTGAATCTCCATCAATGACAATATATTCAACATTTGTATAGTCTTGGGAGATTATACTTTGAATAGTTTTTTCTATTGTATTAACACTATTTAGAGATACAGTAATAATAGAAAGCTTAATATCATCTCTATTTTCAATATTTTTATTTTCAAGCATATAAAAGTAATTATCTCTGAATAATTATATTTTCCATAACAAGCATATCCATATTTGTTCGTAAAAAGCAATCTATTGCCTCTTTAGGACTGTTAACAATAGGCTCATTTTCATTAAATGAGGTATTTAATAAAATTGGAACTCCAGTTTTATCATTAAAAACACTAATCAATTTATAAAATTTAAAGCAAGTTTCCTTACTAACTGTTTGCAATCTTCCAGTTCCATCGACGTGAGTTACAGCAGGTATTTCTTTACGTTTTTCTTTTCGTATTTTAAAAACCTTTTCCATAAAATAAACTTGATCATCTTGCTCAAAATATTCATTAACATACTCTTTTAAAATTGACGGGGCAAAAGGTCTAAAATGCTCTCTTTTTTTTATCTTATCATTAAGTAACTTCTTTGCATCTTTTCTTCTTGGATCGACTAAAATTGATCTGTGACCTAATGCTCTAGGGCCAAATTCAGCTCTTCCCTGAAACCACCCAATAACACCTCCTGAAATAATTTTGTTAGTAACTATTTCAAATAGTTCATCATCTTTGTGCGATGAGTATTTTAACCCATATTTGTTAATTATCTCTATAACACGATTGTTAGAAAATCTACTACCAAAATAACTAGATTTTATTTCTGGCATTCTTTCTTTATTTAATATTTGATTATATAAATACAAAGCAGCACCAATGGCAGTTCCTGCATCATGACCAGCTGAGGGAATATAAATTTTCTTAAATTTTGTATTTTGTAATACTTTTCCATTTACTACTGAATTTTGTGCAACTCCACCAGTAATACATATATTTTCACAGTCTGTTTGTTGATATAAATTGTCCAGAATATGAAAAATAATAATCTCAGTTAATTTTTGTGCTGAAGCCGCAAGATCTTTGTGCTTTTGTTCTATTTTTTCATTTTTAGATCTTGATAAACCAAATAAATCAATCCAATTTTTAGTATATAATTTTGAAATGCTAGGTACTCCATTATTCCATTCCATTTCAACACCATTATTAAAATGTTTAAAATAATTTTTATTTAATTTAAATAGTCCATTATTATCAATATTTATAATTTGTTTCATTTGATTTAAGTACTTAGGTTTACCATATGGAGCTAAACCCATAACTTTATATTCATCACCATAGTTTAAAAAACCTAAAAAATGAGTTAATGCAGTATAAAATATTCCTAATGAATGGGGGTAATTAACTTGATCAATTATATGAAATTTATTATTGTTACCAAATGCAGTCATTGTAGAAGTAAAGTCTCCAAATCCGTCGATTGATAAAATAGCAGATTTAGAAAAAGATGATGCAAAAAAGGCTGAGGAAATATGACTTCTATGATGCTCAATATTAAAAACTTTAGCTTTAATATCGTCTTTACTTATTGAAAATAAACTTGCTAACTCTTGTTTTACAGAATTAACTTTAAGTAAATTTTTAAATCTATCAACCAAAAGAGAAAAATTTAATGAATTTGAAAAAAGGTAAGTTATTTTCTTTAAAAAATTAGCTTTAGAGTTTCTTGAAATTGTTATGTAATTAATATCACTAATTGTTATACCCTCTTCTTTCAAACAGAACTTAATTGATTCAGAGGGAAAGCCTGCCCAATGTTTTATTCTTCTTATTCGCTCCTCCTCTATGGCAAACAAAATATTGCCATCTTTCAGCAAACAAGCTGATGAATCTCCATGGTATGCGTTGATTCCTAAAATATACATTTAATCATTAATAAATTTTTCTAAAAATTTTTTAGAAATATTCTTCCAATCAAAATTTTCTTCAGCTATGCTTTTTATATTTTCAGAATTAAATTTCATTGAACTTATTTTATTAAATGCGATAGCAAAACTTTTACTATCATTATTAACTAAAATACCACATTTATTATCTTCTAAATCACACCATGGAGTTTTATTAGACAAAATTATTGGTTTTCCACAACACAATGCCTCAGCAATAACAATTCCAAAGCTTTCAAAGCTAGATGCTAAAGTAAAATAATCACAATTATTTAATAATATTTTTTTATCATCAAAATTCACTAATCCTATCAAAAAAACACTATTCTGAAGTTTAAGTTTTTCTATAAGTAAAGATAACATCTTTTCTTCACCATCGTCTGCACCAGCTATTAATAATTTTGCATTCTTATCTTTTTTAATGTATATTGAAAATGATTTTATTAAAATATCAAATGATTTTATTTTATGTAACCTTCCCATAGAAAAAAATATATTAGAAATATGCATATATTTTTTGGATGTATATTTAAAGATTAATTCATCCTTCTTTAAAATACTTGAAGATTGAAACGAATTAAAATCAACACCATCATTTACAATTTCTACTTTAGACTTTGGAAAGATTTTTTTAATATCATTTTTTTCCAGATAAGAAGATGCATGCCATATAATTGAATTTCTGAAAGGGGCAAAAAATAAACTTATCCAAATACGCTTTAGTAATGGTCTTTTGTAAGTTAGTGTATATGAAGAAAAACTTCCTCTTGGACAAATAACAACTTTCTTAAATTGAATGAGTGCAAAAAGTAGAGAAATTATAACCGTGTAGCTATATAAATACTGTATGTAAATAATATTTGACTTTTTTATATCAGACCATATGCCAAATAAAAAGGAAAAAGAAAATCTATTAATGAATTCTTCATGATAATATTTAATAAATAAATTTTTTTCTTTTTGAACAAAATTATTTAGGGGTACATTTAATCTATCATTTCCATTAGCATTGGTTGTAGAAATAAAAACTTGAAAGTCCTCACAAGCAATACTTTTAGCAAGTCCCAATGTAGCACTAATTGGTCCACCATAGCTGATTGCGGGGTAAAAAGAGGAAGAAATTAAACAAATTCTCATTGTGAAAAATGTTTTAATTTATACCAAAAAAACAAACAATGATCACCCCCTTTCAAAATTGCTATAAATGTCTTAACGGATGAAAATTGAACTAAACTTCTTTTAATAATATTTTGAGAAGCATTTGAAAATCCAGGCAGTGAAGTATAAATTTTTGAATATCCAGCACTTATTGACGAGTTTATCACTTTTTTATTAAATATTCCTTGTGGAAAGCAAATAGAATCAATTTGTTTGTTTATAATATTTTCAATTATTTTTTTTGATTCTAATAACTCAAAATCAATTTTTACCTCAGAAAGGCCTGTTAATTTAGAATGTGTATGAGTATGGGAGTAAACAGAAACCAAACCAGATTTATAAAGCTCAAGAATTTGGTTTTTGTTAAGATATTTTTTCTTATCAATAAATGAGGTAATAACAAAAAGACTAATAGGTATATTATACTTTTTTATAATATCAAAATTTTCATATAATCCTATAAAGCCATCATCAAAACAAATTTCTATCTGCCCATAACTTTTAGTTATTTTAGGTACAATTTCATAACCAGAATCATTTATAATTTCTATATGCTTGATAAACAAGTCAATTGAAGTTGACATTTCTGTATATTTTTTATTTGAATGTATATCATGATAAAAAATCACTTTACTTCTTTTTTTAAAATAAAACAAAGCATAAAATCTTATTAATAATACTCTAATTTTAGCCTTCATTAAAATTATCTATTTGGTTTATAGCATCATTGAAACATTTATTATAAAAATCATAATTCCATTTATTTAGCATAAAATTAGAAGCATTTTTTGAATACTTATTTAACAAATCTTCATCATTAAAAAAATTCATCATATTAATACCTAACTCATTTATTTCTGAATAAATAAAACCGTTATTTTTATCTTTAACTAAATCATATCCTGACCCTACTCTATTACTAATTATTACAGGTAGGCCTGACGAAAGTGCCTCATTAACAACAAGACCCCAAGGCTCAAAATTTGATGGCAAAACAAAACAGCTTGCTTCTCTATATTTAGCTATTAAATCATTTCCAAACATACTTCCAAAAAAATTAATATTTCTAAAATTGTATTTCTTTTTTAATGAGGATAACTCTGATCCTGTTCCAACAATATTTAAAATTGCTTGAGTTTTAGAAAAATACTTATTAAACTCTATAATCAAGGACTCAACATTTTTTTGAGGAACAATTCTTCCAACATATAAGAAAATAAAATTATTTTTTTTTCTAAGTGATTTTTGATAAAACTTTAAATTGTCAATAACAAGGGGCATTAAAAAAATATTTTCTTTGCGCATACCATAATATTCAAAATACTGTATATGTGTATGAGTACCACCAGCAAAACCTAAAACAAATTTATTTTTAAAAATAAAGCCTAAAGTTAACCTCTTGAGTAAGTGCTTTAAAAAAAACATATTTTTTATTTTTTGAGAATCGGACTCAATAGCTATATATTTTTTATTTTTTTTAAATAAATTTAATAAAAATGAAAGAAAGAAAGGAAGATTATTATATCCATTAATTATTATTAGTTTATTTTCTTTGTGCTTTTGATAAATAAATTTTAGTCTAGCTAAAATTGACAATTTATCAAGACAAACTGATTTAATTGTTTCTGAGGATTTCGCTAAAGAGGATGATTTAATAAAACAAAAATCTATTCCTTTTTTCTTGTAAATATTATTGACAAGATCAATACTATATGATGCAGGTTCTACAAGATAACAAAACACATTCATTTAAATATGATTTTATATGCTGATTTAATAAAATTCTTAAATTGAAAAGTTAAACGAAATAAAAGAAAGTTTGGACAACTTTTATAAGTATAAAATGCAAATAATTTCTTTTTATCAGGTAAAAAATTTTTTATTTTATAATCATAAAGACCTCTTCCAAAAGATATTTTAACATCGTTAAAACTCTGTATATGTTCCATAAAACAAATATAATTATATAAATTCAACATTTTTGTGCTGTAATTGTACATATCTATCCAAAAAGTATACTTATTTGATTTTTTAAGAATGAAAGATAATGCTTGTATTTTATTTTGATTTTTAATTACACTAATAATTAATCTTCCTGAATTATATAAATTTTCTAATAACATCAATCTTTCTTTTTTTAAAAAATTTTCATCTCTAATCTTTAATGAAATAATCTCGTTTCTCAATTCACTAATCTCATTGGAAGGAAAAATAAAATTATCTTTTGAATATAAAAAAAAGTCATTATTAGTATTATTTTTTTTTATTCTTCTTATCTCCGTTTTTTCTTTTGATCTGTATTTAATAATTTCATCAGGAAAAGTAGATTTTTTCAAGATCATTTCTGAATAATTCATATTATTTAGTGAAAAATTATACAAATTATTAAAGTTAGAAGTTATGGAGGAATAAATAAAATCTTGAGGAGTATTAATTAAATGAATACTTTTAATGTCTAATAAATTAAAAAAATTAAGTTTGAAGTCTGATGCTTTAATGTTGTCAGAATATATAAAGTCACAATAATCAGAATGCTCATCATTAATAAATCTTAATCGCTTATAAGCATCAATATAAAGTGGCAAAATAGCAACAATTGACTTTCTCTTTTTTATAATTATAACTGCAATTCTGTTGTCTTTTAGATGTGAAAACTCATTAAGCCAGGAAAAATAAATAAATTCAAATGATTGAAAAGCGCTTTTACCAAAAGAAAAAAACAGATTGTCCCATTCCTTTTTATAGGTATGCAATTTATTTATTTTAGAAATAATACTAACTTTTATACTCATTACTATTTTTAACAAATGATAAATAAGCTAATGAAAACCAAAATAGGATTGTATGAAATTCATTTATTCCTGTTAACATATTTTCGTATATAGAAGCAAATAGTGCGTAAATAAAGATAAAAACATAAGCACTTTTTTCTTCACTGGAGAACTTAAAATAATTACCCAAAATCCAACATTTACGTAAAATAATAAATATCACAAATGATCCAATTATAAAACCATACTGTGTAAGCAAAGCTAAATAACCGTTATGTGCTGAAATAATGTATCCTTTTAATGACTTTGGTATTAAATCATTATTAATATATGCGTATTTATCTAAACCTGACCCAAAAAAAGGATTTTGCAATATAGTTTGATATGCATAATTATATTGAAGTAATCTGTCATTAAATAAGTCCTGTTCAGCAAAACGATTAAATGATGTATCAAATTGAAAATTTAGCATTATGAAATAAAAAGATAATAATATAAATGAATATGCAATATTTTTTAAAGTAAGTCCATACTTAAAAATGAATAATAACGCTAACGCTAAAATTACACCTCTAGAACCAGTAGATAAAGCAACTATTAAAAATAATAACATTGAAAATAGTCTAAAAAATGAACTAAAGCTTGTTTTTTTCAAAAAAACTATAGAAAAAGCAACCATGCTAAATGATGCCAACATATTTGCATTCCAAATAACACCAGAATAACGACCTTCAAGTATATTTGGATTAACGAAAAGTCCAATTATGATAGTGGCAAAAACTAAATAAACAATGTGATTTAAAAAATAATCTTTGTAATAATTATATGAAAAATAAACTGAAAAAGAAACAATTGAAAACTGAACAATTCTAGCTAAAAGATATTGAAGAGCATTTACATCATTTATAGTATGAAAAAAAACAAAATAGACTAAATTAATTATATTTAATATAAGTAAAAAAGCAAATGACTTATTCAGAATAACCTTTTTTAGCTGAGAAGGATTAATTAATAACGCAAATGAATAAAAAATCATTAAAGATAAAAAAACTTGTTGCCCAATTGTGAATGTAGATTTGATAGACAACAAAATAGTATTAAATACCAAAACAACTACGCCATATTTAAACAACCAACTAATCACTTCTAATTATTTTTCTAAAAATATGTAAAATGTGCTTAAAAAAAACAATAAAATAAAAAACATAAACTATTAATGGAATAATAAAAAAATGAAACATACCAAAATCCATATCATGATTAATTACAAAAAAGATTAAACAAATTGAAATTAAGTATAAATAGAAAAAATTTTTGCTAAATGGACTAATTTTGATATTCTTGATAATATAATACAACTGAGAAAAATTTACAAATAAACTAGAAAGTACATATAAACAAACAACCGCTAATAATTCATACTTTTTGATAAATAAAGTGGACGTTATTATTAAAAATAAAGAATTTATGATTTTAATTTTTAACTCTTTTTTTTCAAGACCGGCCATAACCATAAACATTCCTGAGCTACCTACAAATAAAGAGATCATTCTAGCAAGCATTAGTACATATAAGTAAGTCTTATATATGGATAAATCCCCAGATTTATTATACAGAAACAAAATATCCTCCGCAAACAAAATAATTAATATACAAAAAGGTAATGCTAAAAAATTTACAATAAAAGCAGTTTGCTTGTAGAGTATTCCAAGTTCAACATTTTCACCTTCATGAAATAGTTTAGAAATAGCAGGAGCAAAAACTTTATTTAAACTTTTAACTAAAAACATAGTAATTCCTGTAACAGTAAGTAATATGCCGAAAACACCTATTTGCTTTGCAGGTAATGTAAGACTAAGAATAATAGTTAAAGATTTAGAAGAAAAAAAAGAAACAAGAGAATTAAAATACATTTTTTGAGCATAGACAGATTCACTAGATTTCAACTTATTTCTATTTCTAAAATAACGAAACAAACTAAATTCGTTCTTATTAAAAAAATAAAATAACAGTAATAAACTGAGACTTGTCGTAAATAACTCAATAAAAATAAAATATATAATATTATCTGTAAAATAGAAAACAACTAGAGTTAATAATGCTCTAATTGGTACGATTATAAAAGATCCTATTATTATTAATTCTTTAATTTTAAAAACAGAACGATACAAAGAAGTAATAAAACCAGTAAATACTGATATTGGTGCGTGAACAGATACTAGTAATAAAATCAAATCAAAATCATCAATATGAGCATAAAAATATTTATCAATATGATCGGAGAGAAAAAAATAAGTACAAGAAAAATTAAAGAAATTTTTAATAACAATTTAAATGATTTACTAATCAGCTTATTAGCTAGTTCAATATTATTATTTAAATAATTAGGAATAAATTTTAACAATACAAAAGGAATACCAAAAGATAAAATTGTATCAAAACCAGAAGCAAAAGTATGCGCAGCAACATATTTACCCCAAGCAACTAAACCAACTATATCAATTAAGTATATTTTAATTAAAAAACCAATCAGAAAACCAAAAATAGCTCCAATTATACTCCAATTAGTTTGTTTAATTATTAAACTTAGCATTAATGGTAATTAAATATTTTAAAATCTCTTTTGTAAACATCAAAAATCTTAGATCTAACCTCATCATCAAAAATATCATTATTTGATTTTGATTTATTTAAATAAGGAAGAGTTAAAGATAAGTTCATCATATTTTCAATGCGATTAATATCTCTAGAAATATTTTCAAACTTTCCAACAAAATCAACTAAAATATTATCAGATGAATCACATATGAAATTAGATTGAGGTGTAAAATGAATGATTTCTTTAATTAACTCTTGATTTAGACCATTTAAAATAAAATCTTTAAAATTTTTGTATTTATAAAGATGCATTTTAAACGCTTTTTTATCATGTAAATTAATACCACCAGATTTTAAATAATTATACGCTGAGTATATTCTTTGATAAGGATTTCTGACAAAAGAAAATGAAAAAAATTCTTTGAGTTCAGCTCCAAAAATATATTTGTAAAAATAAAAACTTCTGTGACCTCCCCCTTTTACATCACCATAAATTGCATTAATTAACGATATACCTGCTGTTTTAGGTATATGTATAAAAACAGTTTTAGTCTTTTTAAAAGAATAAAGTAAATTTTCTTTATCATTTAGCAAATGAATTTTTGACTTTGCAAGATTTCTTTCCTTAATATTATTTAAGCTAAAATTAATCACAATGCTAATTTATTTATTTTTTTAATTAAACTTTTAATTGTATTGTGTATGTAGAGGTTTGAGTTAAAAACCATTTCAAATTTATTATCAATAAAATATTTTATTTTGTCTTTAAGCATAAAAACATTTTCTTTTTCTGAGAAGAAAATATGTTTATTTGAAATAGTTACAAGCTCTGAGATTCCTTGATTTTCAATTGCTATAAATGGAGTTTGAGTTGCCCATGCTTCTAAATAGACACAACCAAGAGCCTCGTAATATGAAGGCAACACAAATAAATCAATTTCATTATAAAATTTGTTTAAACTTGAGTGAGGTAGTTCTTTTTCAAAAAAAACATTTTCATGTAAGGAATTAGAATTGACATAATTTTTACATAAACTAAGAGTATTACCAGACCCTATTAATCTTAACTTACAATCAATACCATCATTAATAAGTAAATGAACAGATTTTATTAATGTAATATGGTCTTTAATTTTCCAAAAATTAGCAATACATCCTATGTTAAATGATTTATTTTTAGCCTTTGACTCAATATTAAAAAATTTTAATTTATTTACTCCGTTATATAATACAAGCTCATCCTTAGGAACGTATTGTTTATAAAAAGAAAGATTATCTAACACCTTTTGTGAAACCCCTATATTTAAATCTGCATTATTTAAATGAAAAAAAGAATTTCTAATTAAAATATTTTTGTAAATCTTATTTAAAAAATTTATTCGGCCATTTAAGAGTTGTAAAATATCTAAACCATGATGCTGAACAATCTTTTTGGATTTGACTATATCTAATAGATATAAACTCGGATAAACTACATGAGCATGAGAAATTAAAATATTATTTATTTTTTTTAATTCAAGAAACTTCTTAAATCTTTTTTTATTAAAAAAATTAAAAATGCCTGGAAATATAAAAAAAGGTAAGTCTAATACTTTAAAAATACTTATTTCAAAATCTTTATACACATAATCTTTTTCATTTGAAAAAATAGATACGACCTTAACAATCTTAATTTTAAAATTGGTTTTACTACGTAACTCAATTAATTGGTCAAAAATATAATTTCCAACAAAATTTGACTTTGAAGGGAAAAAAGGAGTTACTACTAAATATGTTTTGTCATTATTCAATTAAGTCTGGATAAAGTTTTATAAATTCAGGAAATCTATTTATTACAAAGTTAATAGTTTCTTTTTCTAACTCACTAAAGAATTGGGATTCATCACCAGATCTAGTAAATTCACCCTGGAAACTACCATCATTAGGTCCATTACCATAAAATTGTTTTTTTAAAACTGACATTTTTTTTATATTAGTTAATGAAGAGAGCTCTATTGATTTTTTAATTAAATCAGTATCAAAATCCCAATTTAGATAATTAATTAAATTACTAAATATCACTTCAGGTTCTTTCATCATTTGCGAATAATTCATTTTAAAATCAGCTTGTTGTACAGACTTTCTATAAAAAGTTATCCAATCGTCCAGTTTATATTTAATATAAAAATCAATTTCATGTAATTTGGATCTAATTTTAGAATTATCATCGGGGAATGGAAGTTTTCTTTGACCATAAAAATAATAGGCTGAAATTAAAGTATCTAGAGGGTTTCTATGAACAAATATTTTTTTATCAAACAACTTAAAAGATTTAAAATGTAATTGATGTGTCCTATAAAAAACAGGCATTCCTTGTGTAGGCATATATGTTGTACCTCGATCTAAAATATTATTTTGTATTGTGTTTAATTGTGTATAGTCTAATGTTTCATTTAATTTGGGATTTAATATTAAAGATCTATAGTTAAACAGAAAAAATCTTAGCCATGTATTTCCACTCTTAGGGTAACCATAAAGTAAAATCTTTTCTTGTTGAATATCATTTAAAAAAAATTTTAAGTCTCTATAAACTTTATTCCAATGTAATTTATGACTAATCCAATTTATCATTTAAGATTATGTATTACTTGATCCCATTCTTTAATTATTATTTTCCAATCAAATCTTTTTGCCATCTCCAACGCGCCTTTTGATGTTTTCTTTATAAGAATATTATCAACTTGCAACTTTTTTATATTTTTAATTGCATCATCAAAATTTTCTATTATGAAACCATCTTGCATATGTTTCATCCATTCATTAGCACCGTAGTCAGAATATACCATTGAGGGAATACCACATGCTGCAACTTCAAGTATTACTTTAGGAAATCCTTCAGACTTTGATGGTAAAAATAGTAAATCCATTTTTTCAACTTTTTGTGATATCTCTTCATGATTTAATTGTCCTAAAAAATGAACATTCTGATGTGCTTTATCTTTGAGCAATAGTAAATCAGAACCAGAGCCAATGACAAAAAAATTAATATTTTTAAAATATGTAGCTAGCTTAATAAATTCATCAACTCTTTTTCTTTTCTTTAAATTACCTATAAACACTATATTTTTAAGCGAATGTCTTTGACGAAAGTTATACATGTTAATATCAACGCCAAGATATAAAGGATAATTATTTAAGCGAACACCGCATGTTGCGTTTTTTATAATAAATTTAGTTATGCCAAAAATATTTCTTGTAAATCTAAAGTGATTTTTTAATTTTGTTTCACCTCCAAAAGATTGAAGCATACTTTCTTTGTCTATGTCACACATATTATTTTCAATTGTTGTAAAAACTTTTTTACCTAAAAGATTAGCAAATACAATTAGCCAAGGATGAACTATTTTATGTTTAGGTAAATAAATGATATGACAAATAATAATGGCATAAATAATCGAAATAGTAGTGGTAATTCTAAGTGGCTTAAAACAATTTAATAAAACTGCTTTTGTTTTTACATCTTTGAATTTATTTATTTTCAAAGCATAGATATCATATTTTTTTGAATCTAAATATTTTGCTAATGCAAAACAATTTAAATTTTGAGCATTAACATAATTTAAATAGGCTCCTAAAAAAATTTTAATTTTCTTATTTTTCATTTCTTCAGTGCCTTCAAATATTTATCTTTAGAAAAAGTTTGATAGTATGATTTCACCCATTGTTTAGATTTAAAAGAACTCTCATTATAATATTCATAAATTTTTCTTAAATTATAGTTGAAAAGTGGATAATCATATTGAGAATTAAAAATATTCATTTTATAATTATCAATTATTAAAAAACTTGAAGGAATTCCTAATAAAGCTGCTTCAAAAACAACAGTTGAATATGTAGTTAAATGAATAGAACAAATTCTAAAATTATCTTCTAACTTGCCATCAATTGTAGAAACATTTGGCATAGAAGTAAATACAGACATATCAACTTCGTTATTAAATCTTGGGTGTTGTCTCAAAAAGAAACTGAAATCATTATTTTGTTTAATTTGACACAGTAAAGCATTAGCAATATTCTGGTTTTCAGCATTTGAATGATCATTAGTGAACTGCAATGAAACCAGAACATTTTTGTTCTTACGGTTTCTTTGGAAATCTATTTTAGGCATAATTGATCCAATAACTTGGCAATGCTTTTCGAAATACTTATTATTTTCATTTTGAACTAAAATATTTTTAAATCCAATTCCGTTGAGTAAAAGATACACATCATTCTTTTTTAAATTATCATATACATAGCCATTAACTAAATAAGTATCTTTATTTGCATGAATAGTTCCATGCTGCAAATCAAAAAGTTTAGCATTCTTATTTATTGCATAAAATACGCTAAGCATACTTTGTGAAATTGTAATAAAATTATTAAATGAAATATTATAAAAAAATAAAAACTTGATACATTTCCCTATCTTTCTGTCAATTTCAATATCTGATAATGATTTTGGTAATAATTTACGAAGAAAAATTATAAAATAATATATAAAATCGAAAGGAACAGCAGATTTAGATCTTTTGTAATTTGAAGTTTTATAAGGTTCTTCAAAAAATACAAAACTTATGTTTTTTTGATTACACACCTCAATTAATCTTTTAAAATACAAGTTCTGTCCTTTATCCCCTCTGTTAAAATGGTGAGGAGAATAAAATATTATATCATAATGTCTTTTTAAAAAAACATGTCTAAAAAAGAAAAATAATGAATAGAAAAACTTCATATTTTGTATTTAAAGTATTTGTTTAAACAGCTCATTTCACTATTACAAAAATTTATATCATCAATAGATAGCTCAGATAAATAAGAACCTTTTTTAGCTTTTCTTACTTTCATTTGATTAACTTCTTTTCCAAAATTTGTAAAACCCTTTATTTGATTATTTTTTTCTTTTATTCTCATTTTATCTGCAGAAGAAGCATTATATACTTTAGTAATCAATTGTTTATCAGCATTTATATTCATAAAACTTAAAATATTTTCTAGCTCATTAATGCCAGATAATAAATTTTCATATCTTATTAGTAAAAATTTATTCGGTATGCTTTTATTATTAGCCCACAGATTAAAAAAATGAATAATTCTTTTAAAACCTAAAACTTCATTTTGAATAAATTCAGATTTATTCTTAAAACTAAATGGATTTTTTGCTCTTTTTGTTACTTGATGATAATTAGAAGTTATAATGTCTCTTGGATCTCTGCATAAAAAAATTACTTTAGCTCTTAAATACTTATATCTGCTAGTTAATTTAAATATAGTATTTGGGTCAATTCTTGTTCCATCTTCAATAATAATTTCACTATTATCGTGAGTGAACTCAATATTAGGAGCTTGTACATCTAACTGCTCAAATATTTCCCATAACATATGTTTTAGCCATGTTCTTCCAGAATTAGGATATGATACTATATATATCTTATTTTTTGGATATAATAATGAAAGAATAATATCTTTAAAATTTCTCCAAAATATCACTACTGCAAAATTAAGTCAATAAACTCACGAACTACACCATTTCCTCCTGACCTAGAAAGTTGAAGTATATTAGGAATAGATTTTATTTCATTTACAGCATTTGAGGGGCATGCAGGAAATCCAACATTTGATAAAAGACTTAAACAATTCAAATCGTCTCCGATATACGCGACTTGAGATAAATCAATACCTTCTTCTTTACATAAATCAGTAATAATTTCAAGTTTGTTAACTGCACCATGAAAATCAAAATCTAAATTCAATTTTTTTGCTCTTCTCTTATTTAATTCTCTGCTTTCAGAGGTAATAATACCAACCTTAATACCTTTACTCTGTAAAATTTTAAAACCCATCCCATCATATGTAGAAAATTTTTTAATTTCATCTCCATTTTCGGTGTAGTACATGCCAGCATCTGTTAAAACTCCATCAACGTCAGATAAAAACAATTTAATTTTTTCAAAATTATATAATTGCATTTTATGATGTTTTAAAAATAAATTTTCTGCAATTATCCAATCATCTGGTTCATCAATCTCAACATATGTATGCTCGGGCATTTCACAAATACCAATATTGCCTGATATTCTATTTTTATGTTTAATAATATCTTCAACAGTACTTATACAAAAAGCACCATTTTCCATAAAAACTCCATCAAAATCTTGTCTTCGAGGTCTTACTTTGTAATCATAATTTAAAGGAGAAAAATTATTACTCCAAATAAATCTTTTAATTCTAGCACATGAAAGTACTGAGTCATATTTTTGCATTAACTCTAAACCTGTGTTAAAATCATAAGATTGCGTAAAAGGAGATGTGGCTTGAACTAACAAAAAAATATCTTTAGGGTTAAGAGAAGCATAATTTATATATTCAATCATAATTGATTCTGATGTTGAATGATCTTGCGCATTTTCTTCAGATCTATTATATAATTTAACCTTAGTAAAATTAAAGTTTGTAACAGTATCATAAATATTTTTGCAATCAGTAGCAACTACAATTTCATCAACTAAATGTGACTGTTGAAGAGCCAAAAGGTTCCAATAGACTAAAGGTTTTCCACAAAAAATTTTAATGTTTTTTCCTGGAATAGATTTGCTTCCACCTCTAACTGGAATAAATGCTATAACACTCATTATGTTCTATATTTTTCATATCCTCCATTTGATTTTTCTATATCTAAAATATCATTTTTTTTATAAGTTAGTGATTTCTTAGTTGCTCTTAAATCTCTGGCTAATTTTCTCATTCCTGTTGGTTCTAAAGAAAAAACCTGATCGGTACCCTTCCATGTTCTGTCCAAGGTAAAATGTCTTTCAAACCATTCAGCTCCTAAAGTATAAGCTGCAATGTCAACTGCTATTCCATGATGGTGTCCTGAAAATCCTATTGCAAATACTTTATCAGCATACAGCTTACGTAATCTTAAAATTTCAAGCAAACACACATCATCAAATGGAACTGGATATCCAGAAGTGCAAGCATACAAAACCAATCTAAAAGCTTGATCGTTGTTATCGAAAAAATCAAATATTTCTTTTTGCTGTTTATGTGTAGTCATTCCAAACGAAATATGAACATTTCCAATATAATTATCTCTTAATTCCTTTAACATTTCAAAATTATTATTACAAGCAGATGGAACTTTTATATATTCTGGGTTCAGTTTGATTATTTCCTTTGCAGATGTTGTATCAAATGTTGAACAAGAATAAATTATTCCTAAACTTTCAGCATACAGCTTTAATTCATTATGCTGATCAAGATTAAATTCTAAAAATTCTCTGTGTAATCCATATGAATCTCCAAATGAATGCATTTTATTAGGATGTGGAGTATTATACTGTGTATCAGTTAAAAACTCCTTATTATTTCTTTTTTGAAATTTTGCTACTGTTGCTTTTCCATTAGCTGCTGTTTCAATCATTTTTTTTGCAATATCAATGTTGCCTTGATGATTACAACAAATTTCTGCAACAACATGTGGCTCTTTATATATCATAATTTTTGTTTATTATCTGAGAAATATTCATTATCCGTATAATAACCATAGTTATAATAGTGTCCATAAATATCAGTACTTTCCTTTAGGTCATTAAAAATAGTATAAATTTCCCCTAACCTGTTATTGATATTCATTTCTTGAACATAACTTAAAAGATTTTTCTTTGTCCTACCTTGTCTAACAATATAAAGATTTACATCAGAATATTTCATAAGAGTTAATGCATCTGTTACAAGTCCAAGTGGCGGTGTGTCTATAATAATTATATCGTATATGTCTTTTAATTTTTCCATTAGTGATTTAAACTTGGGATCTAATAAAGTATCAGAGGGGTCAGACGGAAGTGGTCCTGCGATTAAAATATCTAAATTAGAAATTTCTGATTTATGAATTAACTGCTCATAGTCTATGTCAGAGTTAATATAATTTGAAATACCAATATTATTGTTAAGACCAAAATCTGAATAAAGCTTTGGTCTTCGTAAATCACCACCGATAACTAAGGTTTTCTTTCCGGATCTAGCAAAAACAATACTCAAATTTTCAGCAATATAGGTTTTACCTTCTCCACTTGTTGAGGAGGTAATTAAGTAAACTTTAGATAAATTGTCTTTATTTAATAAATTTAAATTAAATCTTAATGCTCTAAAACCTTCATAAATAAATGATTTGGGATTGTGATTAGAAAGTAAAACATTGCCACTGTAGTTTCTAGCAAGTACAGCTAAAACTTTAATATTTGTTAATTTTTCTAAATCCAGTTTGGTTAATACTTTATTATTTAAAAATTCTCTGATTATTAAATATAGTATTGGTATTAAAAGTCCGAATAATAACCCAATTACATATGTTCTTCCTTTATTAGGAAACGTGGCCTTTTTATTATAATAAATAGCTCTTTCTAAAATTTTACTATCCGCAACATTAGAGGACAAATCAATTTTAGCTTCTGCTCTTTTTTGCAGCAAGAAAACATAAATATTTTCACTTATTGACTGAAGTCTTTCAATATTTAAAAGCTCCATTTCTACTTCTGGAATATTACTTAAAGATTGATCCATTTTATAAATTCTGTTATTATAATCAGTTATCAATAAGTCATTTGTTTTTTTACTAGTCTTGATAGCTTCTTGAATATTTAAAATTAGTTGTTTTGTTTGCCTATTATATTGACTTATTGCAGGGTTATTTATTTGGCCACCATCAATTAAAATATTCTTTTTAATTTGAATTTCAATTAATTGATTAATTAGAGAGGCTAAGTTAACATCATTAACACCAAATGATGTTGGAACAGAAATTCTTTCTAAATTTTCACCTTTTCCAATATAATTTTCTAAATATTCATAATAATTATTTAATGTTCTAGCTTTTGCTAATTCTGTTTCTAATCCAACAATATTTGTGTATATACTTTGAGCTTTCAAACTCAAGTCTGTTATCTGATTAACATTCTTATATTGTTGTATTTGTTGTTCAATAAGTGCTAAAGAATCACTCATTTCTTTCAATTGATCATTAATAAATTGAATAGTATTATTAGATGCTAAATTCTTTTCATTTATTTCATCCTCAATAAAATTATCAACTAACTTATTTAAAAAATTCACTCCTTTCTCTTCGTCTTTTGTCAGCATGGATATTTTTAAAACTGTTGATTCTTTACTAATTTTATCAATATTAATTTTTTTCTTATATTTTTTTGTTAATTCATTTAAACTTTGAAATTTTACTATTGTATTAGGAATATCACTATTTCCTGAATTAAAATCAATATTATATTCTACACTAATTTGTTGTCCTTCAAAGAAAAATTTTTCATTTAAGTTTTTTGTTTGTTCTTTATCATTAGAAAGGTCAATAAAAATAAAACTATCTTCATCATGATATTTAAGTTTAATTTTTTTTCCTTTCAAATTTGATGTATTGTTACATTTTATGATAAATGGTGAGTTAAAAGTTTCAGTAACTTTAATATTACCTTCAATATAATATACAATATCAAATCGCAAATCTTCGAGTGTTTTATAAATTAGAGGAAAAGAATTAATTAATAAAGCTTTATTTTCTAAATTTTCATTCTTAAAGCTATTCTCATAAAGCTGGATTGTAGACATCCGATCATCATCCTGAAGTAATAAGGAAGTCTCAACATCAAAATATTCTACAGAATATCTATTGTATGCAAATGCAATTACGAAAGATATAATTAAAGAAAATATAACAAGATATTTATGTTTAATTAACTTAAGAAAAAGTTGTTTAAAGCCCACTATTTCGTCTAAATTACCAGACATAATTAATTTTTTGTAATTAATAAAAACAGTGTAACAGCAGAAATTGAAATTGACACTAAATTAGTTATATTTTGGAACGCAAAAAACTTTTTTCGCAATGGAGCAACATAAATTATGTCATGTGGCTGCAAAACAAAATCAGAATCGTTTAGTATATCAACTTTAGTTAAATCAACATAAAAAACTCTATTTACCTCATCGTCTTTTCTTATTATTTTGATCTTTTTTCTATTACCAAATTGTGTAATATCTCCAGCCAAACTTAAAGCATATAAAACATTAACTTCTGGATCAACAATTTTAAACGTTCCTGGATTATTAACTTCTCCCAAAACAGAAACATCAAAATTTAAGATGTTTATTTTTATGACAGGGTTTTCAAAATATGAAGTTGCAATATTTTTTATTATTGACTCTAACTCCCTTAAAGTAAAGCCAGCTGCTTCCACAATTCCAAAAGAAGGCAAATCTAAAGTACCATCCTTTTTTATCATATACCCATACAAATAGGGATTACGCATCATTAATTGGGAATTTGCAGTATTCTCTTTATTAAAGAAATCATGCTGTTGCTCTGTTGTAGTACTTACCTGAATAGATAGTAAATCACCTTTTTGCAATCTATAATTTTGAATACTTGATTTTCTTTCAAGTGACTTATCATTTGATTTTATATATTCTAAATCGTTAGTGGTAATACACGAAACAAAACAAAAAATTAAAAAAATGAGTTGTGTAAGACTTTTTTTAAACATTATAACACAGATTAAAAATATTCATAATTTAATACAAATATCGTATTTTTTTTAGATAAAGTTGATTTAAAAAAAAATTGAATTTAAGTTTCAATAATCTAATAGGTCCTTTAACTCTTTTTCAAACCTACTTTTAGCTAAAAATTCTTTTTCTAAATTATGTGCAAATGGAACGGGTGTGTCTAGAGAAGCAACACGTTTTATCGGGGCATCCAAAAACTCAAAACACTTTTCAGATATCAACGCTGAAATATCAGAACCAAAGCCTCCAATAAGTGTATCTTCTTGTAAAATTATAACTTTACCTGTTTTCATTACTGAATCAATTATTAAATCTCGATCAAGCGGAACTAATGTTCTTAAATCAATTAAATCAGCAGAAATATATTCATTATTATCTAAAACATTTAAGGCCCAATGTACAGCTAGCCCATAAGAAATTATGGTAATATCAGAGCCTTCTCTTACTAATCTTCCTTTACCTATTTCTAGACTAAAATAGTCAACTGAAACTGGTTCAGTATAGCTTCTATAAAGTGCCTTATGTTCAAAAAACATAACTGGATTTGGATCATTTATTGATGCAATCAGTAATCCCTTTGCATCTTCAGGAAATGCTGGATAAACAATCTTTAATCCAGGAGTATGAGTAAACCATGCCTCATTAGATTGAGAATGAAAGGGGCCTGCTGCAACGCCAGCACCTGTTGGCATTCGTACAACTACATCAACATTTTCCCCCCATCTGTAATGTGTTTTAGCAAGATTATTTACAATAGCATTAAATCCTGATGATACAAAATCAGCAAATTGCATTTCAACAATAGATTTAAATCCGTTTATTGAAAGGCCCAGCGCTGCACTCAATATACTTGATTCACAAATAGGTGTGTTTCTAATTCTATCTTTACCAAACTTATTAATAAATCCATCTGTAATTTTAAAAACACCACCATATTCAGCTATATCCTGACCCATAATTATTAAATTATCATGATGTTGCATTGATAAACTTAAAGCATTGGAAATTGCATCAACAAGTCTCATGTCTTTTTTATTCTTACTTGGTAATATAAGATTTGGTTGATAATCTCTGTAAACATCAGCTAACTCTATCTCAAGTGTTGATATTACTGGTGGCTCGTTTTCAGAAACATTCCAATTATATGAAATTTCTTCATTAATATTTCTTCTTATATCTTTTACATCATTTCCTTTTATTATACCCTCTTCTAACAAAAAATTTTCAAAATTTACTACTGGATCTTTTAATTTCCATGTTTCGATTAGATCTTTTGGAACATATTTTGTTCCTGAAGCTTCTTCATGACCACGCATTCTAAAAGTCATACATTCTAAAAGGAAAGGATGTGATCTTTTTGAAATGTTATTTTTAATTTCGAGAGTTTTACGATAAACATCTAGAATATTATTTCCATCTATAGTTAGAGAATTCATTCCGTATCCAATACCTTTATCAGAAAAATTTTTACATTTAAATTGCTCAAAACTTGGTGTTGACAATCCATAGCCATTATTTTCAATTACAAAAATTACTGGCAAGTCCCAAACTGAAGCAACATTCAAAGCTTCATGAAAATCACCTTCGCTAGTACCACCATCTCCAGTAAAAACGGCTGTAACTTTATTGTTCTTTTTTAATTTATTTGCAAGAGCTATCCCATCAGCTACAGCTAGTTGCGGCCCAAGATGCGAAATCATTCCAACTATATTATGCTTTTTAGAACCAAAATGAAAAGATCTGTCTCTTCCTTTAGTAAAACCATTTTTTTTTCCTTGAAATTGAGAAAACAATTTATTTAGAGAAACATTTTTTGATGTAAAAACACCTAAATTTCTATGCATTGGTAAAATATACTCATCAGACTCCAGTGCAGAAGTTACTCCTACAGAAATAGCTTCTTGCCCTATTCCAGAAAACCATTTAGAAATCTTACCCTGTCTTAAAAGAATTAACATCTTCTCCTCAATTAATCTTGGTTTAAGAATAGACTTATATAACTCGATTAGCTTAGCATCTAAAATTCCTTTTCTGTTGAACTTCATTATTAAATTAATTTGCTGTAAAACTAGTTTATTTTCTTTACTTTGTTAAAAATAAACTCTGAAAATAAAAAAACAAAGCATATAAAAGTAAAATTTAAAACTATTTAGCATAAAAAATAAATATTAAGCTACAAATTACAGATGACCCTAATTTATAATATAACAAAAAGATTATTTGTACTTCTAATTATTTATACTTCAAGTAGAGTTTTCTTTTATCTAAATAATCAAAATAATTTCTATAACACAAATGTTTTTGATTTTGTTGAAGCTATTCGATTTGATATTTCTGCTTTGATTTATATAAATATTCCACTCTTTTTACTTTTGTTAATTCCACTAAATTTATGGAACAATAAAATTAAAAATCTAATAAATATAATTTTCTATTTCATAAATATTCCTTTTATAATTCTTAATAATATTGATATCGAATATTTTCGCTTTACACAAAAAAGAAGTACAATTGATTTTATATACTTACTAGCTTTAGGAGAAGATGCAAAAAATACAATACCTCAATACTTAAAAGACTACTGGTTGATAGGAGTATTTACAATCATACAATGTTTTCTTTTAATAAAATACACAAAACTTGAAATGTGTGAGCGCAGTAAAAAGATGAAACATTTTATACTATTACTGACTACTATTGTATTTATGATTTTTGGAGCAAGAGGAGGAAGCCAACTAAAACCAATTAAACCAATAAATGCTGGAGATTTAAGTAATTCCGTTAACTATGCATTAATACTAAACACACCGTTTTGTTTTATTCACTCAATTTCTGATGAACCATTAAAAAAATATAATTACTTCGATAAAAACAAATTACAAAATATATATTCCCCAATTCATTTTGCTGAAAATTCAAATTTTACAAAAAAAAATGTAGTGATTTTAATAATGGAATGTTTTTCTAAAGAATTTATTGGTTTTTATAATAGTGGAAGAGGATATACTCCATTTTTAGATAGTTTAATGAAAAACAGTCTAGTGTTTGAAAATGCATATTCTAATGGTTTAAAATCAATCGAGGCATTACCTGCCATTAGTGCATCAATTCCTGGATTAATTGAAAATCCATTTATCACTTCAAATTATAGTCAAAACAATATTAATAGTATTGCATCAATTTTAAATAAGGAAGGATATAATACCTCTTTTTTTCATGGGGGAGTAAGAGGAACAATGGGATTTTATAGCTTTTGTAAAAAGGCAGGTTTTAAAAACTACTTTGGTATGGAAGAATTTAACGATAAAACACAGTATGATGGAACATGGGGTATATACGACTTACCTTTTCTAGAATATAAAGTAAAAAAAATTAATGAAATGAAAGAACCATTTTTAAGTATGTTTTTTTCTCTTAGCTCTCATCCTCCATATAGTATTCCAAAATCTTACATAAAAAATAATTTTAAAAAAGGACAAAAAATTGGTATGTTTGAGTCAATACAATATTCAGATCATGCACTAAAACACTTCTTTGAAATAGCAAAAAAAGAAAAATGGTTTAAAAACACAATTTTTATAATAACTGCAGATCACACATCTCCAGTTAGTACTAATAAAAAATATCAAAACAAAATAGGTAGATACTCTATTCCAATGATTATTTATAATGCTGATAATTTAAAAAATAAAAAAAATTATAATATTGTTCAGCAAATAGATATCATGCCTACTATTTTAGATATATTAAATTACGACAAATCTTTTTTTTCATTTGGAAAATCTATGTTTAAAGACGAGAATTGGGCTGTTTTTTACAATCAAAGGGGGTATTACCTAATAACTGAAAATGGATTTATTAAGAATAAAGCAGAAAATTATGCCTCATTTTCTGATTGGAGACTTCGAAAAAGAAAAAAAATTAAACAAAATGATATAAATCTTTTAAAGGGGATTAAGCAAACATTTAACAACAGAATGATTGACAACAAATTATTATATGAAAATTAGATTTATTATTAATCCATTAGCAGGAAACAAAAATCATATAAATATTGATAAGTATATCCAAAAACATTTTAGTAATTGTGAAATCTACTATACTAAAAAAGCTGGAGATATTAAAACAATAAGTGACAATGCAGTTAAAGAAAAAATTAATATTGTTGTTATTGTTGGAGGTGATGGAAGTGTAAATGAATCACTATCTTCTCTAAAAAACACGAGCATAGCTTTAGCTATCATCCCAACTGGATCAGGCAATGGTCTAGCTTATCATATTGGAATGAAAAAAAATATTAAAAAAGCAATAAAGCAACTAAAAAAGTATAATATTACGCAGATTGATACATGTTTAATAAATAATAAAAGTTTTATAAATATAGCAGGTATAGGCTTTGATGCTCACATAGCAAATCTTTTTCTAAATCAAAAAAATAGAGGATTCTTTAAATACGTAAAATTAATTTTTCAACAATTAAATTACAAAGCAAAATCTTATCACTTAAAGTGTAATAATGATGAAAGAAAAATTGAAGCATTTTTAATTTCTTTTGCTAACGCCAGTCAATATGGAAATAACGTGAAAATCTGTCCTCAGGCCGACATAAAAGATGGATTATTTGATATGGTGATTGTACATAAATTTCCAAAATGGAAAATTCCTATACTAATATTAAAGCTTTTTCTTGGAAAAATTAACACATTTAAGCATGTAGAAATTATTAAATTAAAAAATCTAGAAATTAACTCAGATGAGACTTTAATACATACTGATGGAGAACCACATTATTCTACTAATCCAATAAATGTCAAAATTTTGACTAAATCAATTAAAATACTTATACCAAAAAAATAATAAAATGAACCTTATTTATTCAACAAACGAAAACATTAATAAAAAAAGCAATAAAAAAAGTAAAGAAATAGTAAAAAACAACGAACAAAATTTATTAGTGTATACTGATAGACATAAAGGTAATAAAATCAGTGTTAGAATTGAAGGATTTGTTGGAAGTGACGAGGATTTAAAAAATTTGACTAAAACTATCAAAATGAAATGTGGTGTTGGTGGAACATGTAAGAACCATATTATAATCGTCCAAGGCAATATTAGAGAAAAGGTTGTTGCATTACTTGATAAGATAGGCTATAAATACAAAAAAGTTGGTGGATAAGTAATTAACAAAAAATTTGTGCCCAGAGCGGGAATCGAACCCGCACATCCATAGGATACATGACCCTCAATCATGCCTGTCTACCAGTTTCAGCACCTGGGCTGTTTAAAAAAATTATCCCGCTTTAGCGGGATAAAAATTTGTGACCTGGCTGGGGCTCGAACCCAGGACCCACGCCTTAAAAGGGCGTTGCTCTACCAACTGAGCTACCAAGTCATATTTAGGGTGCAAATATATTATTTTTAATTTATGATATTTTTTTTTTTTCGATTATTTTGTTCTAAAATGTGGCATTAAAATTTTAAGTATTATATTGCGTAAAAACTATAAATAAAATGCTATATCTTATTGGATTTAGTGGTGTCGGAAAAACATCTATTGGAAAAAAATTTGCAAAAAAAATAAATCTAAAATTTGTTGATACAGATGAATTAATTGAAAATAAATATCAAAAATCAATCGATAAAATATTTTCAGAACACGGAGAGTTTTTTTTTAGAACAATAGAAAGTAATATTCTAAAAGAAATAAAACACATAGATATTGTTGCATGTGGTGGTGGACTTCCTTGCTTCAACAATAACATGAAATTAATTAATCGTTTAGGGACAAGTATTTATTTGAAAGCATCAGTTAATGAAATATTAAAAAGATTAAAAACATCACTTAATGTAAGACCATTAATGTTAAAAAAAACAGAGAATGAAAGAAAAATATATATGATAAATAGTATAAAAAAAAGAGAGAAATTTTACGAAAAAGCTGATTATATAATTGACACTGATGGTTTAACAATAGATCAAATCTTAACAAAGATATACTCCCTGCCCCTTTCCTTCTAATTCTACTTTAATATATTCTTGTAATGTTGTTGCCAACGAAAGTCCAACATAATTAGCTTTTATTGGAAATCGATTATGAGTTCTTTCAACTAATACGACTGTTGATAAACTCATTAAGCTAGTATTTAAAAAATATTTACATGCATATATAAGTGTTTTACCAGAGTTTAAAACATCGTCAACTAAAATAACATTCTGATCAGCGTATTCAATATCTTTGGGTATAACTGAAATTGGATTATCATGTGGAGTATCTTTATCTAAATTAATACAACCTAATTGAATATTAATGTTAGATATTTTAACTAAAATATCATTTATTTTTTTTGCTAACTTTTCCCCTCTTCCTGTAACTCCAATTAAAATTATTTTTTCTTGAGATAAATTATCTTCATAAATTTCCCATGCTAATCTATTGATTTTTAATTTTATTTCATGAGAATCTAATATCTTCGTTCTTCCTATCATATAATACAAAGATATATTTTAGTTTTTAATTGTTATTATAAATTTCATAGATCTAAAAAATAAATAGTACAATTGCAAAAAAAACATGAAATTTAATTTAAAAATTTACCATATTTCAAAAATATTTTATTTATTATTTATTTTTATAGCATCAATAGTACTATACCCAAATTTATCTTCATCCAACACAAATGGTTCTATTGGTGGAAAAACAGGTTCACCAAAGGATGACATTAGTTGTTTACAATGTCACAACGCAACAAATGGAAATAATGCAAATATTTATACCAATATACCCAGTGATGGATATGTTCCAAACGAAACATACACAATTTCAGCCAACATTAGTCAAGTCGGTATTAATAAATTTGGATTTGAACTAACATCAGAAGAAGCTAATTTAAGTTCAGAAAAGGTAGGAAATTTTATAATTACAAATAACGAAACAAAATATACAAATAATAATCAAGCAATTACTCATACACCATCAGGATCTTTAGCAAGTAATTCTAAAACCTGGACAATGCAATGGCAAGCACCAAGTGAAGGTTCTGGAAATATCATTTTCTACGGTGCATTTATTGCAGCAAATAGCGACGGAACAAGTGCAGGTGATAATATACACTTTGCTACTTTGCATATTGACGAAAAAATAACAAATACATCAAATAATTTAAATAAAGAAGATGAAATTATTTTTAACCCAATAATGAACACAATAAAAATTAAATGTAAATCAAAAACTTCAATTTATAATATAGAGGGTAAAAAAATTCTTGAAACTAACAAACAAACAATCGATTTAATAAATCTTAAAGAGGGTATTTATATTATAAAAAGTGGAAATAATACAAAAAAAATCAAGCGTTAATTATCCAGAATCTCAAATTCTGTTCGTCTATTTAATGCACGTCCATTAGAACTATCATTATTTGCTACAGGCTTTGAGGAGCCATAGCCTTTTGCTTTTAGTCTTTTTCTCTCAATTCCTTTGTCAACTAAGTAATTTACAACAGCATCAGCTCTTCGTTGCGATAATAATTCATTAAATACTTTTGAACCGGTATTATCAGTATGACCTGAAATTTCAATTTCTAAATTTGGGACATCTTTTAATAATGCGACTAGTTTATCTAATTCATGAAAAGATTCTGAGGTAATACTCCATTTTTCAGTTTTAAAAAAAACATTATTAAGAGTAATATTACTACCAACCTTTATATTCTTTAATAAAATATCCTTATTAACAACATTAAAGTCATCTCCAATTGGTAAATCAAAATTTTCAGAGTGAAATAAATACCCATCAGCTTCCACAGAGATACCATAATTAAATCCTGCAGGCAATGACATCAAAAAATTACCTGATGAACTGTTTGAATTTACGGTTGTATATATCTCTCCTGTTTTATTAATAATTATATCGATTTTTGCTTTGATTGGCTTCTCAGTGACTACATCTAAAATTTTTCCTTTAAAAACAGTTAGAGATTTTTGTTCAAGTATAATAGGCTGCAAAGTGATATTGTCTGAAACAGGATTAGCAATACTTGCTATCAGTTGATCTTCAAAATCTAATACCATTTGTTTTTCATTTCCTCTGTAAGTTACTTTATATATATCCATCCTACCTTTACCTCCAGGTCTGTTGGATGAAATAAAAGCATATCTACCACTTGCATTTGGACTAAAAAATATTTCGTCATATGTAGTATTTATAGGAAAACCTAAGTTTATAGGTTTACCCCAATGGCCTAAATCATCTAAATAAGAAACAAAAATATCATAACCTCCAATAGAATTATGTCCCTTTGATGCAAAATACATTGTCTTTCCGTCGGGGTGAATATAAACCGATCCTTCCTGCATCATTGTATTAACAACACCTGCTGATTGACCTCTACTCCAAATATTTCTTTGCTGATTCATAACTCCAGAATAAAAAATATCTAAATTACCTAAACTATAATCAGTTATATAATAAAGTGTTTTATATCTAGGATGATAAGATGCAAAGGTTTTATTTTCTTTAGTGTTTTCTACTGTTAACTTGTCACCCATCATTCTAGAGGATGTTGACCAATCCTTGCCATTTAATTTAGCTTGAAAAATATCATAGATATTCTCCTCTTTTTTATAGTGAAGTATATTTTGTCCATCATATGAGATTGCAGCTAAAATATCATTATTAGAACTATTAATTTTATTTATAGGAAATACTTTATGAAATTTTTTATTTTCTAGTTTTGAATAATATATATCAAAATCTGAAAATATCTCATCATTAGAGTTTATATTTTTATTTCTATTTGAGGAAAAAAATAAAAGCTCGCCGTCTAAAGTTAAGCATGGACTTATATCATCTTTAATAGAATTTATTTCTAAATTATCTATCCAAACTTTCTCTTCGCTAGCGATTTGATTTGGAACTAAATCACACTGTGTGATGTAATAATTAAGTAATTTTTTAAACTTTTTTAAATACTTCTTTTTAGAGTTATTTTTAAAATAAATATATGATTCAGATGCTTCATTAAAATTTTGATTTAGTTGTAATATCATTCCTTTAAAAAAATAAAAATCATCTTCAAATTTGCCTTCTGAAATTCTTATCGATTCCTCTAAATATTTCTTAGAAAACTCTTTACCGTTTGACATAACTAAAACACTAGCAATCTTGTAATTTAAATTAGAGTTATTTGGATTGAAATCATATGCAATTTTATAATGATAGTAGGCACTATCCGCATCCGTTTCAGTATCTCTAAAATTTAATAAATTATGAATTGCATTTTCTCTGAAAAGATCACCTTTTTTGAGATGATTTTTCACAACTTTAAGTCTTTTTTTGTCAGATTTAAAATTAGAGTTTGAAAAATCAATATTTTGCGATAATATGTTTTTCGAACACATAAATAAGAGCAATACATATAAGTATTTTACATTAATTGCAATCATACATTAAATATGTTTTTGAAATTTTTAATTCTAGTTCTTGTGACTTCATCCAATCTTTGCATGCTCCTAATTCATCTCTAATCATTTGTTTTACTATACCTCTGTTCAAAAAAGCTTTAGCATAATTAGGATTTAATAAAATTGCTTTATCAAATGATGAGATAGCTTCAAAAAATTTTTTTTGTTTATATAAAATCACGCCTTTATTATGATGCGCAGGAGCATAATTAGAATCTACAGAAATACATTTATTAATATCTACTAAAGCATCGACATATTTTTCTAACTCAATTTTTAGACTTCCTCTGTTGTTATAGGCGAGATAATAATTATCGTCTTTTTGTATAGAGATAGTATAATTTTCTAATGCTCTTTGATTATCGCCCATTTTTCTGTATAAACTAGCTAAATTATTATAAATAAAGGGGACATCAGGGTCAATTGAAATTGCAGATTTATAATCTTGCAATGCTTGTGTAAAATTTCCATTAAGACGATAACAACTAGCTCTATCATTAAAAGCACGTGATTTTTTCTTTATTGATAAAGAAATACTATAGTTTTCAATTGCTAAATCTATGCTATCGTTTAAATAATATAAAACACCTAGTTTATAAAATGCTTTATGTTCTTGTTTATTTAATGTTGTTATTTTGTTGTAAATATTTATTGCTTGTAAAAAAGAATGCTTTTCATAAATCTTGGCAATTCTGTATAAAGGTGCGAAATCTAGTGAATCGAGTACAAATGATTTGTAATAGCTTAATAGAGCAAGAGAATCATTAAAATTTTCAAGGCATTTTCCTTGAAAAAAAAAGGCTTTAGAAAACGTAGAGTCATAAAATGTACTATTTTCAAAATACTCTAATGCTTTTTCTAAGTTATTTTCTTCAAAATATTTTAAACCCAAGTTATAGTTCTCTTTTGACTTATTTAGTCTATCATTCTTAATGTTTAATGAGTTTATAGAATCAATAAAATATTTTTGAAATTCATTTTGCAAAGTATCTGAATTAGCTGATATTTCTTTTAACTCAATATTTTGAACTTGACAAAACGTAAAATTTATTGAAAAAATAAAACATAAAATTTTAATAAAAAATGATTTAAAACACATTAAATAAACAATTATTACAATACTCAAAAATACAAAAATTAAAAAAATACATATAAATTATCAATTATTAAAAAATTAATTTAGTAAAAAAAAACAATTAAGCTTTAGTTTATATAATACATATAAAATGCTGAAAATGATAATTTTAAAAATTATATATGACATTATGTCACGTGAAAAATAAAAGGTAAAAAGATCTAAATCAGAGAAATTCTTTTGTACTTTTGAAAAATGAGAATTGATATCATAACAATTTTTCCAGAATTTATGCAGCATTTTTTTAATTACTCAATTTTAAAAAGAGCTATTAAAAAAAAATTAATTAATATACAAATACACGATTTACGAAAATACTCAAACAATAAGCACAAAAAAGTTGATGACCATGCATTTGGAGGAGAAGCTGGTATGGTAATGTGTATTGAGCCTATAGACAATTGCATAAACTCATTGAAAAATAAAAGATCCTATGACGAAATAATATATTTAACCCCTGATGGACAAACTCTAAAACAATCAATGTGCAACAATCTTTCAATTAAGAAAAACTTAATTTTATTGTGCGGACATTACAAGGGTATTGACCATAGAGTAAGAGAACTACATATAACCAAAGAAATTAGCATAGGAGATTACGTGATTACTGGAGGAGAAGTTGCGGCAGCTATTCTATCTGATGCTATAGTAAGACTGATACCAAAAGTTATTTCAGACGAAACAGCAGCATTAACAGATTCATTTCAAGATAATTTACTCGCCCCACCGATTTACACAAGACCTGCAAATTATAAAGGCTTAAAAGTTCCCGAAATATTATTATCAGGAAATGATAAATTGATTAAAGAATGGAGGCAATCAAAAGCAATTAATAGAACAAAAAAAATAAGACCTGATCTTTTAAAAGAATAAATCATAAATTAATAATAATAAAACCAAAAATAATTGTAATATTGCAATCCCTTAAAAAATCATAAAATGGATATTTTAAAAGAAGTCTGTGATACTCTAAATATTAAAAAAGACATCCCAACATTCAAAGCTGGAGATAATATTACTGTTTACTATACTATTAAAGAAGGAAATAAACAAAGAACACAGCTATTTAAAGGTGATGTGATACAAACCAAAGGTACTGGTTTGACAAAAACATGTACGGTAAGAAAAATATCCCATTCAATCGAAGTTGAAAGAATATTTCCTATTCATTCTCCACTAATAGAAAAAATTATTATTAATAAAAAGGGTAAAGTCAGAAGATCTAAAATTTTCTATTTACGAGGACTTACAGGTAAAAAAGCAAGAATTAAGGAAATCAGATAATAATTTCACCTATTTATTACTTTAAACTCTATTCTTCGATTTTTCTTTCTCCCATCCTCATTTAAATTACTTGCTGCTGGCTTTTGCTCACCATAGCCTTTGAATGAAACCCTATCTGATAAAATACCATTTAAAATTAGAAAATCACACACTGATTTAGCTCTTTTTTCAGATAAAAGTTGATTTTGCATTTCACCTCCAACATCATCAGTAAAACCACTAATTTCTATCTTCAAGGAATTATTAATTAATAAATATTTAGAAAACTCAACTAATACTTGCTCTGAAAGTGGTTTAATTTGATATGAATTATTATCAAAATAAATATTCTCAATAGTAAAAGATTTGTTTGACTCTAAACTATCTAATTTAATGTCTAGTTCTGTAGGAGAAGAAAACAAAGTGTCATCAGATGAAATATAGCTTGAATGGAATGAGTACCCGTCTTTTTTAATAGTAATTAATAAATCCTCACTTAAATTCAAATTTTTATAGTATGAATAACTACCATTTTCAACACTTATTATTTCTATTTCATTTGTACGCATATTTTTAATTTCTATATCAACACTATCAACGAAATTTTGATTTTCATCCGTTAAATAACCGCTTAAAAATATAACTCTTTCTGGTTTTGCTTCATTGTAAAGTTTAAAACTGTAAATATCCCACCCACCTAAACCTTCCAAATTATTTGAAGAAAAGTATGCCGTCTCACCATCTGTTGTTACAAATAAGGAAGTCTCATCAGATTTAGAATTAATTGGAAAACCAATATTTTTAGGCATGGTCCATCTATCTAGTGAATCTCTTTTACTATAAAAAATATCAAAACCTCCAAGACTAGGAAAATTATTTGAAGAAAAAAATAAAGTCTTTCCATCAATATGTAAAAAAGGAGACTTTTCGCTCTTTGAACTGTTTATAATTGGTCCTAGGTTAACAGGATCAGACCACTTATTATTAATTTTTTTGATTTCATATAAATCAGTACCACCATATCCCCCTTTTCTATCACTAGAAAAAATAATTGAACTTCCATCTGCAGAAACACACGGTTGAGACTCCCATGAGTCAGGCATTGAAATACTGTTCTTAAAAGATTGAATTTTAGACCAATTTGAATCCACTTTAAATACATAATAGATATCACAGTTATTGTATCCTCTTATATTTCTTTCGCATTTTGTATAACAAAGAAAATTGTTATCTGCGGTTATAGATGCTCCACCCTCATTCTCTTCAATGTTAAAAGGAAAGCCAAGTTTTCTTGCAATGTTAAACCCTTTATTATTCTTTTCAGCAATCATAAATTCTTCTACAGTTTTTGAAACAAATGAGTCAAAATCACGTTTTTGAAGCCTTCTGGTGAAAAAAATGTACTTTTGGTCGGGAGATATAACAGCTAAGTATTCATCATTTTTAGTTGAAACACCATTAATAATTTTTGGCTTAAAATCTACTGGATTTGATATAATATCTGCGAGAATAATTACTTCTTTTAAAATTGAAATTGAACTATCAAAATAAGGATTCTTCAAGTTTTGCATTAATGGTCTATCCAAATATTTAAGTGCATCTAAATAATCTCCTCTTTTATAAGACAAATAACCAAGAAAAAAATAAGCTCTTGGAAATAAATCAGGACACAAAGCAATACAATTAATTGATTCAATTTCAGCTCTATAATAATCACCTAAATTAAAAAAAATCTCAGCTTTAAGCATCTTAAATACAGCAGAACTATCTCTGTTCTTTAACTCGTAGAGCGCTTTATCATACTGATTATTTTGTATTAATTTTTCAATTTTTTTTAATGTACGCTTTGTTTTTTTAACACTTGGATAGCATTGTTGAGAAAAAAGATTAATTGAAGATAGAAAGATAAGAGCCAATAGCAAAAATCTGTACATATGACAAAAAGGTATCATTATTTTAAGATGGTTATTTGATTTTCACTAGAAGCTATAACAGTTGCTATAGTTGCATCACCCGTTACATTAACAACAGTACGTAGCATATCTAAGATTCTATCTACTCCAAATATAAGTGCTAACCCTTCCGCTGGAACATTTATTGCGCCTAAAACAATAACTAACATTACCATTCCAGCTCCAGGTACAGCAGCTGCCCCAATGGATGCTAATGTAGCAGTTAGTATAATTGTCAACTGTTGCGAAATATCAAGCTCAATACCAAAAACCTGTGCAATAAACACAGCAGCAACAGCTTGATAAAGTGATGTTCCATCCATATTAATAGTGGCACCTAGAGGAAGAATAAAAGATGAAACTTCTTTGGATACACCTAATCCATTTTCACATCTTTCCATTGTAACTGGTAAAGTTGCAGCACTAGAACTTGTAGAAAAAGCTAACATCTGTGCAGGAGATATGCTAGTAAAAAATGATTTATACTTTACTTTAGTAAAAATTGTTAGAATTATTGGATAGAAGATAAAAATCATAATTAATAATCCTAAAATGACTGTGACAGAATATTTAGCAAGTGCAACAAACAACTCATTACTAGCTCCAAAATCAACAATTAAACATGCTAATAAAGAAAATACACCATAAGGAGCTAATTTCATAATTATTTCGACAATTTTTAATATTATATCGTTTATTCCGTCAAAAAATCCTCTAACATAAACTGTTTTTTCTTTTGGAATTAAAACAATAGCAATTCCGAATAAAATAGCGAAAAATATAATTTGTAGCATATTTGTGTTATTAGATGCTGCGTCAAAAATATTTGTCGGTATAATATCTATAATAAACTGTAAAGGACCGTCATTTTTAACTTCTTCGGCTGCATCTATTTTTGACTGAGCATTATTATCTAACATTATTTCTACATTGTCATCACTAAAATCTTTTCCAGGATTAGCAAAATTTACTAATAAAAGACCAATAGAAACCGCCACAACTGTTGAAAATAAATAGAACATAACACCTTTACCTCCAATTTTACTCAGCTTTGAAATATCTGATAAAGAATATACTCCTTTTACTAAAGAAGCAAAAACTAAAGGAACAGCAATAAGTTTAAGCGAATTGACAAAAATTATACCAAAAGGTTTAATCCAATCATCAGTAAAATCAACATATCCATACTTAAAAGAAAAAATACCGAAAAATATACCAAGCAGCATACCTATAATTATTTGCCAATGCAATTGTAATTTTTTCATATTAATCAATAATAATATTTTTTCTTACTAATCCATTATTAAGAATATAAATCAAAAGATCATTTCTCTTAATACTAGTTTTTTTACCTTTTAAATCAAAAATTTCAAATTTTGAATTTTCAAAAAATCTTTCAGATATATTTGTTGAAATTAGGTTTATACAATCTAGAGGGTTACTACAGGTTACAAAAGGGTCATATTCCAAGTATAAAGGATCCCCACATCCGTTTGGTAAATCACAAGATCCATCGTCTGTATTAGCATTAATATCGTAGTTACATGCGCTAGTATCAATACAACCAAAAATAGGAGTATAAAAAAACCAATCAAATTTTTGAGCCCTATATAGATTTCCACCCTCATCATATTCAAGCTGAAAAACTATCTGTCCATTAGAATCAACTTCAGTAACAATTGAGCCTATATTTAACGCTTGTAAATTACCAAAATTGATTAACGTATTTCCATTAGGTAATCTTTGTGCTGACCCAATGGATGGTGTATATAATGAATCAGGATGTACATACTCCCATACTTTTTCAGCAGTCATTAAAACAGTATCTAACAAATATTCAACAGCTCTAGAAATATTAGAAGTTCCAAGATACTGAGAGCTAAAATTTCCATTATCGTACATGAGATATCTATTATTTCCTAAACTAGAAATTGTATGCTGGTGTGTGAAAGGATAATCATTAGTAAAAATAAAATCGTTTTGAGATCCTCCCCATCTCCATATAATTTCACCTGTTGTTCTGTGAATTTTAGTAATTTCATCAAGATTACGACATGAAACTAAAAAATGCCCATCAAAATCAATATCTATTGAGTTAGCATGTATAAAAGGTATATTAGATCCAGTCCATGGAGCAAAATATTGATTATCGGTGACATGAAAGTGATCCCAACTTTGCCACTCAAAAATTAAATTATGATTAGAATCCATCTCTTGAATAATTAGTCCCTCAACAATAGCATTAGGATCTCCTCCAGGAACAACTGTATCCATGGCATATGGCTTAGCGTCATAAGCAAAAAGCACGTAGTTTCCATTTTCCAATGCTAAAAAATCATGATTATCTGCTATATATCCATTTAAACAATACACAGAATCAATTTCATTTTGAAGAGAATCCATAACAAACCATCCCTTAGAAATACGATCAAAATATGATATTTTGTTATTTTTATTAACTTTAAAATCCCAACCTTTTTTTTGCCAATTTTGAGAAAAAATCTCGACTCCATTTGAATCTAATATTTTAACAGGTTTGGGAGGGGGACCTGGACCATTCCATCCCGGGGGATTACCACCTTGTTGATAAAATAAATTACCTGACCAAGAATTAGTTGTATTTACAGTTATGTTATAATTTATTTGACCGAACAAAAAAGCTGGCAAAAATAAGAATATCAGTAGAAATTTTTTCATAAAATTTTATCTTTTAAACTTCTTAAATAATGATCTAATAATGTTATTGCAAGCATACTTGAGACGATTGGAACAGCCCTTGGAACAACACAAGAATCATGCCTTCCCTTTGGTTTTAAGTTTATTACCGAACCATCTAAATTAATGGATTTTTGATCTTTCATAATAGTTGAAACAGGTTTAAAAAAAACTGTAAAATAAATATCATTACCATTACTTATACCTCCTTGAATGCCCCCTGAAAAATTTGATTTTGTTGTTCCTTTTTTATTAATTATTACGTCATTAACTTCACTTCCTTTTGATGAAGAAATATCTTTGTCATCAAAACCATATTTAAAACCATGCACAGCATTTATACTTAACATTGCTTTACCGATATCAGCATGTAATTTATCAAAAACTGGCTCTCCCCATCCAGCAGGCACTCCTTTTGCTACTGCAGTAATCTCACCACCAATAGTATCACCTAAAATCTTAACATGATTAATTGTTTCAGCCATAATATTAGCACACTCTTCGTCAGGACACCTAACATCATTATCAAAAATTGCTGATAAGTCTAAATCTTCATATTTTTTTTGAAGACGGACATCGCCGACAGAATTGACATAAGCAAAAACTTTAACCCCGTTTATTTGTAAAATTTGTTTTGCAATAGCTCCAGCCACGACTCTACATGCAGTTTCTCTTGCTGATGACCTTCCACCTCCTCTGTAGTCTCTTATTCCATATTTTGCGTTATAAACGAAATCAGCATGTGATGGGCGAAATGATTCTTTAATATATTTATAGTCTACAGTTTTGTAATCCTTGTTTTTAATAATAAAAGCTATTGGGGTTCCAGTTGTTTTTCCTTCAAATACACCTGATAAAAACTCAACAACATCACTTTCTTTTCTAGATGATGTAAGACTATTTTGTCCTGGCTTTCTAAAATCTAAATCCATCTGAATATCTTCAAAATTTAAAGTAAATCCAGCAGGACAACCATCTATTATTCCACCAATCGCTTTCCCATGTGACTCACCAAATGTTGTTAACCTAAATATTTTACCATAAGAATTTGCCATATCGCAAATATACTATAATTGATTGGAGTGATTTTTGTATTTTCGCTGAATAAATTATGAAAATTATTATCAAAAATATATCTCAAATTATACAAACTGAAAGAAAAAACATTTCTTTCTTATATGGAAAAAATATGCGAAATTTAAATGTTATTAATGACGGTTTTATTGAAATATCTAATGGAATAATTACTAATTACGGTAATATGAGTAATTGGAGTGGAATTGATGACTGGAATAATATTAAAATTATAGATGCAGAAGGAGGTAGTGTGTTTCCATCATACTGTGACAGTCACACTCATCTAGTATTTGCAGAAACAAGAGAAAAAGAATTTGTAGATAGAATCAAAGGGCTTTCATATCAAGAAATAGCAGAATTAGGTGGAGGAATACTAAATTCAGCCAGAAAATTAGAGAAATTATCAGAAGAAGAACTTTATAAAAAAGCAAAAAAAAATATTAATAAAATTATTGAATCAGGAACTGGGGCTGTAGAAATTAAAAGTGGATATGGGTTATCAACGGATTCAGAATTAAAAATACTTAGAGTTATTAAAAAGTTAAAACAAACATCTGAAATAACAATTAAATCTACCTTTTTGGGAGCACATGCAATTCCTAAAAAATATGAATCAAATAGAACGCAGTATCTCAATTTAATAATAAACGAAATGCTTCCTTTAATAGCTGAAGAAAATCTCGCTGATTATATTGATGTATTTTGTGAAAAAAGTTATTTTTCTGTAGAAGAAACTATTAAAATATTAAATGCAGGCAAAAAATATAAATTACAAGCAAAAACTCATGTTAATCAATTCAATGCACTTGGCGGTGTAAAAGCCTCTGTCGATTCTGGTGCTTTGTCAGTAGATCACTTAGAGATTTTAACCAAAGATGATATAATCTCGCTAACAGAAAGTAAATGTATGCCTACTGCACTACCGTCATGCTCTTTCTTTTTAGGTCTACCTTACAGTCCTGTTAGGGAATTAATTAACAACAATTTACCTGTAGCAATTGCTAGTGATTATAATCCAGGTTCATCACCAAGTGGAAATATGAACTTCATACTTTCATTAGCATGCATAAAGTTAAAAATGACACCTGAGGAAGCTATAAACGCAGCAACAATCAATTCTGCATATGCCATGGGAGTTGAAAAAGAGTTAGGTAGTATTGATATTGGTAAGAGAGCTAATCTTTTTATAACAAAAAAAATACCAGGTTACAGTTATTTACCTTATAGTTTCGGTGAAAACTTAATCAAAACTAAAATACTAAACGGAAAAGTTCAACAATAAATTATCTTTTTTGTCTTTTCATATAATAGAAAAACTCCTTGTTCTGACCTGAAGAAATTACATTAGCACTAATAAATTCCCAACCAAATTTAGTCGATGCGTTAAGTGCGTGACCCATAGTACGATATTGTTTTGAGAGTAAAGCCTCATCTACTTTCAAACTTCCGTAATCAAATATAATTTTCAACCTCTCCTCTCCTCTTATATCAACAGCAATTTTGTTGGCTGAATTACTTTCAGAATCATTGATAGTGAAACCCCTAATAATCATATATTCATTAGAAATATTCTCAAATTTTTCTTGATTTTTATTGTTATTCTTTTGTGCAAAAGATAAAAAAGGAATGAGAGTGATACAGGTAATTAAAATTATTTTATTCATATTTAAAATTTTAGAAATAAACGAAATTTATATATCATTATTGCCCTAATATAATAGGAAGATCATCACTACCATTTCCAATTACTATAACTTTAGCATTATTTGACTTTGAAATTTCTTGAGTTGCTTCAACTCCTTTCCATTTTAATAATTTTTCTGTTATAGTTTTAGTTACAATGCTTTGAAAATCTGCAATCCCTTGAGCTTCAATCCGCTTTCTTTCAGCCTCTTTTTCCTCTTTTTCTAACTTGTATTTATATTCTAAAGCTTCCTGTTCCTGAACTAATTTCTTTTCAATACCTGCTCTTAATTTTTGAGGCAATGTTATATCTTTAATAAGAATTGCATCAAGAAAAATAAACTTTTGCTTTAAGGAGGCAGACGCAATACTATAAATTTCTTCTTCGATGGCTTTTATTCCTTTAACTGCAGAATATAACTCTTCTGCTTCGTAATTTCCTATAACCTCTCTTGTGATGGATCGTATTTCTGGTTTTATAATACTTTCTAAATATTCTCTTCCGATTTCATCATGTAAATAACCGATTTTTTCAGGAATTGGATTGTATCTAAATGATAAATCAACTCTAATTGGCAGACCATCAACTGACAAAACTTCCATAATCTCAGCAGTAGATTGAAATTTAACATTATAAACTTCTAGCCTATTCCAAGGAGCTATAATATTTAAACCTTGATTATATATTTTTTCTTTGTCTAAACCTCCAGATAAAGTAAAAAATTGTACGGCTTTTTCACCTGGTTTGATATTATAAAACATTTTTGATCCAAAAAAGAGAAAGAATATTAAAATTGCACCACCAATAAGTATTGGTTTAGGTATACCTTGGTTTTCCATATTTGTTAAATTTAAATTACACTTGTTTTATTTGCAAATATGCAAAATATTTATGTAGTTTATACAACAAATAAGCATTAAATTACACCATTAATTTTTCTCAAAAACCACTCAAAAGATATAATAAACAATATCAAAAAAAGCAAATATTTTGAGTCAATTAAATCATGAATTTCATACTTGTAATAAACAATTTTCTGTGGGGCTTCAATAGTTATAGCTTTATTAATTTTATCGATTTCGTTTGGGTAAAAAACATTACCTGAACTTAAATTTGATATTTTATATAGAGTCTCATGATTTGTTTCAGGTCCAACTTGCTCCCTACTAACTTCTAATATATCAAAACTACCTTTTTTTGAAAATTTTGAATTTTTAACATTTACAATAAAGTTATACTTGCTTACCGGTAAAACACCTAAGTTGACTGAATATGCATTTTCATTTTTTGAAAATTGGAATTCATATCTTTTATCATCTTCATCAAAAATTTGAATACTGACATCATCTGAATTAATTAATTCATAAACGTCGTTATATAAATATGCATTAAAAACCACTTCTTCGTTTTGATTCAGTTGGCTCTTGTAGTCAATACGAAATTTACTTTTGTTATTGCTCATTACTAAAAATTGTGTTAGTTTGACAAAGAGCTCATTAAATGCTTCATTGTTTTTATTTTTTTTGTAATCATAAATCTTCCATTTCCACCAATTATTTGCATTTACAAATGCGATTTTTCTATTTATATTTTGAAAAAAAATAATTGGTTTATTGGAAACTAAATTATTGTCTTTTTGAATTAAAAATAAATCATATTTAGATGAAAATTTATACAATCCATTGGAAGTAAAAAGTGGTGGAGCATTATTAATTAAGTCGACTAAATTTTTAGAAATTGAAAATTTACTAAAATTTGTGTTATAATCCGCACTAACTAGCTCTACTTTTGAAATTGAATTAGTAGTAATTCCACTATTTAATTGATTAAAATGATTTTTTCTAACATCAAATATCATTAAAGGTACAGTTAAATTCAGTACATAATTTGGTATTACTTCACAACCAAATAAAACAATTAAATCATATTGATTTAACGAACTAGAATCAATACTATTAGAGACGTCAATTATTTCTATTGAATTATTTTCTACAGAAGAAACTGCAGATTTAAAGGCAGAAATATCAGGACTAACATTTTCTTTTAAAATTAAAATTTTATACTTACTATCAAAAACGTCAATATTTAGTTGATAATTATTATTTAAAATATTTTTTTCTTCATTTAATGTTTGGATTTTTATTGAATAAGAATTAATTCCTAAATCAGTTGCAGGCAGATAAATATTGTGAGTTTGATATTCATTTCCAACTAAAAAATGTATTGTTTTTTCAAATACAATTTCCTCATTTAAAGTTATTATCAATTTCTTATACTGTTTTTTTAATAGATTGGATGCTAAAGAAATTTCCACAGGAAAGTTATTGCCTAAAAAAGCAACCTCATTATTTAATACGTTATCAATTCTAATATCTTCATAAAAATTAGTATCTCCTAAAGCAATACTATAAACTGGAAAATCATAAGTTATGTACTCAGGATTTAGTCCTGAATTATAACAACCATCAGAAGCTAAAACTAAAGCAGTAATATTTTTATTTTCAAACTGTGTTTTTATTGATGAAAAAAAATTAGAATAATTAGTGCTTAGACCGTCAAATTCTTTATCAATGTCGTTGTATACATCATCAGAGAAAGAAAAAAAGTAAATATCGAACTCATTAAGCAAATTTGCTAACGATTTTAACTTTTTAGTAACATCTTGTTTTATCGATTCAGAGTTATCTTTTGCAATAATTACTACAGGCTTTTCTTTAAAACTTATTTCCGAATCATATTTTGGATTTAATAATAAGATGGATATTAGAGCAATAAACATAAAACGAAAAAAAAACAAAAATCTAATTACATTTAATGACTTTATATTTTTCTCATATCTGTAAAGAACAAAAGCATAGCCGAATGCTATAATTAAGCAAATTAATAAATAATATATTGGTAAATCAAAAGCTAATGAATGCATTAAACTAAGTTAGCATGCCCCCACAAACATTTATTACTTGACCTGTAACGTATGATGATAAATCTGAGGCTAAAAACAATGAAGTGTTTGCAACATCATCTACACTACCTCCTCTTTGTAGTGGTATTTGACTTCTCCACTGCTGAACAGTTTCTGATGGTAGAGCTTGTGTCATTTCTGTTTCAATAAATCCTGGTGCAATAGCATTACATCTTATATTTCTAGAACCTAATTCTAATGCAATAGATTTTGTAAATCCAATTATTGCTGCTTTTGATGCAGAATAGTTGGACTGACCAGAATTACCTTTAACGCCTACAACTGAACTCATATTGATAATTGATCCCTTTCTTGCTTTTAACATTGGCTTTAACACTGATTTAGTAAGGTTAAAAACTGATTTCATATTTACATTCATAACTCTATCAAAATCCTCTTCTGTAATACGCATAAGCAAATTATCTTTTGTAATTCCGGCATTATTTACTAGTACATCAATACTTCCAAAATCTTTCAAAACATCATCAGCCAATTTATGTGCTGCTTCAAAACTAGATGCATCAGACATATAAGCCTTAACTTTGGTACCAAATTTTTCTAATTCTTGCTCTAACTTTCTGGCTTCTTCTTCAGAAGAAATATGCGTAAATGCAATATTAGCACCTTGTTGAGCAAATAAGCTAGAAATTCTTTTACCAATCCCCCTTGATGCGCCAGTAATTATAATATTTTTTGATTTTAGTAATTGACTCATTATTTATCTTATTAAATTGATTTTTAAATTGTAAGTTCTAAAAAATTATTTTTTAGTATCTGCTTCAAAGTTAATTTTTTTTTTTTCATAACATACATCAAATAAAGATAAAAAAAAGGCCTTTCAAATTTGAAAGGCCTAAAATAAAACAAACTA
>MDTC01264714.1_pt1 | contig 43287 bp, 51 predicted proteins | sample 811181 | NCBI WGS metagenome assembly MDTC01 (sample SAMN05326644, study PRJNA326480) | marine metagenome | isolation source: seawater | place: Pacific Ocean: North | collected 2011 | reverse complement strand
ACCTAAAAGGGATTTGATTCATTGATTACAGTAGCAAATATAACGATGCAATTTGGCGCAAAACCGCTATTTGAGAATATTTCAGTAAAATTCGGCGAGGGGAATAGGTACGGATTAATCGGAGCGAATGGGTGTGGAAAAAGCACTTTCATGAAAATTCTCGAAGGAAACCTTAAAGCCACTAGTGGAAATGTATCGCTTACACCAAATGAACGCTTAGGAACGCTAAATCAAGACCAATTTGCCTATGAGAACTATACTGTCATCGACACTGTAATTATGGGTCATTCACAACTTTGGGATATCAAGAAAGAACGTGACCGAATTTATAGCCTTGCGGATATGTCGGAAGAAGAAGGGATGCGTGTTGCAGAACTTGAAGTCGCATTCGCGGAGCTAGATGGTTATAGCGCAGAAAGTCGTGCTGGTGAGTTATTACTTGGCGCTGGCGTTGAGCAAGAACTGCACCTCGGTCAAATGTCCGAAGTTGCGCCAGGTTGGAAGCTACGTGTTCTTTTAGCACAGGCTCTTTTCGCTGACCCCGACATTTTGCTCTTAGACGAGCCCACAAATAATTTGGATATTAATGCTATTCGTTGGCTAGAGGAAACATTGACTCAACGCAAGTCAACGATGTTAATAATCTCTCACGATAGACACTTCCTTAACACTGTTTGCACTCATATGGCCGATATCGACTACGGCGAACTCAGAGTTTACCCAGGCAACTATGACGACTTTATGGTTGCATCAACGGCCGCCCGAGAACGCTTGCAATCAATCAACGCAAAAAAATCAGCCCAAATTTCAGACCTACAGCAATTTGTCAGTCGGTTTTCGGCAAACGCCTCAAAAGCCAAACAAGCTACTTCCCGAGCTAAACAATTAGAAAAAATAAAACTTGAAGATGTAAAGCCATCTAGTCGCGTAAACCCATACATACGGTTTAATCAAGACAAAAAACTCCACCGACAAGCCCTCGTTATTGAAAATCTTTCACAAAGCTTTGACGACGAGACTTTGTTTAGCGATTGTCAAATGATTGTCCCCGCCGGAACTAAAATGGCCATCATTGGGGAAAATGGTGCCGGGAAATCGACCTTTTTGCGTTGCCTTGTAAACGAACTGACGCCGCAGAGTGGTGTTATAAATTGGGCTGAGAATGCGCGAATCGGTTATTGCCCTCAGGACAATACATCAGATTTTGCTGAGAATCTGACTGTGTTTGAGTGGATGAGTCAGTGGCGGAAACCTTCACATGATGACTTAATTGTCAGGGCAACATTAGGCCGACTCCTTTTCCCTTCTGACGACGCAAACAAAAAAGTACAAGTTTGCTCGGGTGGTGAGAAAAATCGACTTCTTTTCGGCAAGCTAATGATGCAAGATCCTAATGTTTTAATAATGGACGAACCTACCAACCATATGGATATGGAGGCCATCGAATCATTAAATCTTGCCCTAGAGTTATATGAAGGGACTTTGATTTTCGTGAGCCATGACCGAGAGTTCGTCTCATCTTTAGCCAACCGAATCGTTGAGATTCGAAATAAAAAAATTAACGACTTTCACGGCGACTACAACGAATTTCTCACGAAAAAACTTAACGTTAAGTAGTCGTAAATAGAGACAAGCTTTGGTAAGTCAATAAAAAGTCTCTCTGAGGCCCAAAAAAGCGATAACTAAATGTCGACTGACGCAGATAAAATTTTACAAACCATATTCGGTTACACGTCTTTTCGATCGCCACAGAAAGAGATTATTGAGTCAATTAGCGGTGGCGACGATGCGCTTGTTCTTATGCCAACCGGCGGAGGAAAGTCCCTTTGCTATCAAATCCCTGCACTTCTTCGCGATGGTTGCGGTATTGTAATTTCGCCACTTATCGCACTTATGCAGGACCAAGTTAGTGCACTTCGCCTTCTTGGTGTAAACGCGTCCTTTCTTAACTCCACACTCGAACGCGATGAAGAAACATTTATTGAGCACCAACTTAAAATAGGCGCTCTCGATCTTTTATACATCGCGCCAGAACGATTATTACAAAATCGCACGATCGCTTTGCTAAAAAGCACCACAATTGCATTGTTTGCTATTGATGAGGCCCATTGTGTATCACAATGGGGTCATGATTTCAGGGCTGATTATCTTGAGCTGTCGATCTTATGTAAATTATTTCCTGAGGTCCCTCGTATCGCCCTGACCGCGACAGCTGATGATCGAACCCGTAGCGAAATAATTAAACAACTTAAGCTAGAACATGCGCCACATTACGTTGCTGGGTTCGATCGTCCAAACATCAGATATCGAATAGCATTAAAAAAAAATACTAAGCAGCAATTTCTTGGGTTTTTGAAAAACGAGCATCAGGGAGAATCTGGCATCGTCTATTGCCTCTCCCGAAACAAAGTTGATCAAATAGCAACCTGGCTGAAAACTCAAAAATTTAAAGCGCTTCCTTATCACGCGGGAATCCCGAGCAATAAACGAGCAGAATATCAAGCCCGCTTCCTGCGAGAAGAAGGCATTATTATAGTCGCTACGATTGCCTTCGGGATGGGAATAGACAAACCAGACGTCCGCTTTGTCGCGCATTTAGATCTCCCCAAAACGATAGAAGCCTATTACCAAGAAACGGGCAGGGCTGGTAGAGACGGCCTGCCCGCTAACGCTTGGATGGTCTACGGTTTACAAGATGTAATCAAACTGCGGCAAATGATGCAGAATTCAGAGGGAAGCGAGGAACACAAGCGCGCCGAGCAACACCGACTCAACGCAATGCTGGGCTTATGTGAGATAACCTCATGTCGTAGGCAGGCACTTTTATCCTATTTTGATGAACATCTGAGTGATGCATGCGGCAATTGTGACACTTGCATTGAGCCGCCCCGAACCTGGGAGGGAACTGAATTCGCTCGAATGGCACTCAGCGCGGCTTATAGGACAGGCCAAAGATTTGGTGTAAATCATTTAATCGATGTTTTGCGCGGCGCTGAAACTGATAAAGTTTTCCAATTTGAGCATCATCATCTCCCAGCATACGGTATTGGAAAATCGCTCAGTGCAAACGATTGGCGTTCTGTATTTCGACAATTAGTTGCCCGTGGTTTTTTAAGTGTCGACATTGAGCGGTTTGGAGCGCTGCGATTGGAGGAAGTTTGCCGCCCATTGCTCCGGGGAGAGGCAAAAATAGAATTACGGAAGGACCCGGATAAGGCCTCAACAAAACGCCAGACTCGGACCCCACTTCCATCAGATATTGATATCGCGCTCTGGGAAGCGCTTCGGGAGTGTCGAAGGTCATTTGCTTCAGAGCTTGGGATTCCTCCATATGTGGTTTTCAATGATGCTTCGCTTACAGAAATGTGCCAAATGCTCCCAACAGATTTCGATAATTTTTCAATGATTAGCGGCGTTGGAGAGCGAAAATTAGAAAAATATGGCCCGGCGTTCATATCGGTGATTAGCGAACATCTCGCTAGCTACTGAGCCCGTCCCAACAAAGAAGTCAACGGCTCTGCCAGCCACATTTCGTTACAACTCAAACTCGCGTTAACCGATATAATAAAGACCATATAATTAAGCTCTTCGTCCAAAAATGCGCTATTGTTAAATCACAAAAAAACGCAAAGAGGTCGGTATGAATAAATTCCCAATCCAACCGCAAGGTGCCCTGCTTACGGAATCATTTGAACCTGCGGCCGCTAACGGTCTCATCAACAGACGCCAACTTTTAAGCCTGGGTCTGAAAAGCGCAACCATAGCCGGATCTGCATCTATGCTAAGTTCGACTACCTCAGCGCAAAGCGCTGCATTGGAAATTCCTGCATGGTCAAAGACACCAGGACCCGGCTCAAGTGACTACGGATCGCCATCCTCTTTTACTAATGCCAAACGAATGGCAGGAAATCCGAACCCTTTGTATCCTGGCGGAGGTGCTTCTCGCTCCCCACTCCATCAGCTTCAAGGCAGCATTACTCCCAGCGGCCTTCATTTTGAAAGGCATCATGCCGGTATCCCTGCCATAAATCCGGCTGGCCACAAGCTTGTCATCAACGGTTTGGTCAATCGCCCCTTAAGCTTTGATTATGAAGACCTATTGCAATATCCGATGATTAGTAGGGTTCATTTTCTTGAGTGCTCCGGTAATAGTGGAGCACTATTTGGCGATGATGCTCCGGACGGCAGTGCCCAAAGCATTCACGGACTCGTATCTTGCTCTGAGTGGACAGGGATTAAACTTAGCTCGCTACTCGAGGAAGCCGGAATAAGCACCTCTGCGACGTGGGTCAGCGCGGTCGGAGCAGACGCTGCCAGTATGGGACGCTCGCTGCCCATCGACAAAGCCCTTGATGATGTAATGCTCGCGCTGTTTCAGAATGGCGAGCCTCTGCGGCCAGAGCAAGGCTATCCCATGCGACTCTTTGTTCCAGGATGGGAAGGAAACGTCAGCGTTAAGTGGCTTACTCAGCTCAAAGTGACGAACGCGCCCAGTCAGTTTAGGGATGAAACTAGCAAATATACAGACACATTGAAAAATCGTAAAAGTCGCCAATTTACCTTCCCTATGGATGTGAAGTCTATTATTACCTCGCCCTCCGGACAGATGAAATTATCCAGACAGGGTTTATATGAGCTCACTGGAATCGCTTGGTCTGGTGGCGGACGCATCACACAGGTAGAGGTCAGCGCAGACGGCGGCAAGACATGGGCCATGGCCGAAATCGATTCCCAACTTGGTGAGAAGGCACTCGCTCGCTTCAGAATTCCCTGGAACTGGAACGGCGGAGAGGCAGTGCTGCAAAGCCGTGCGACCGATAGCAACGGAATCATACAACCGACACGAGACGCGTTGGTAGCGGCAAAAAATCAGATCAATTACCGCCCTTTCTATCACTACAATGCAATCCAGAGCTGGGCGATCAATAGGAATGGGGAGGTCAGCAATGTTTATGCGTGATAGGCACAAAAATATCGCGAAATTAATCGCATGCTTTGTGGTGCTAACGACAACGCTGAGCTTGAAAGCGCAAACACCGCAGCTCGGAAATGTACTTGAACCCTCTGCACTAAATGGCTTTGATCTTATCGCGGCCCCCGACGGCTCAGGGCTCCCAGTTGGGAGCGGCACTGCATCTCAGGGAAAACTGGTCTACGAAACCCAATGCCAGGTCTGTCATGGGGAAAAAGGCGAGGGAAACGGCTCAGCAAACCGCCTTGTTGGTGGAAATATGCAATCTGATGATGCACCTATTCGCACCGTCGGCAGCTTTTGGCCTCACGCAACCACATTATTTGATTACGTTAGAAGAGCAATGCCAGCGACTGCCCCGAAATCATTGAGCAACACAGAGGTCTATCAAGTCATTGCTTATATTCTCCACATGAACGGTCTGGTCGGTCTTAACGAAACAATTGACCGACGGAGCCTGTTACAAATCGAAATGCCGAACAGTGAGGGTTTTATCGATAACAGCAACATTCGTTAAAATCTGACTCTCTCAAATCACATAAAAACTGGTGCGGCTCTATGTCGCGCGGCTTTGTGTCACATTTTAACCACCTATATTATTGCGTAACCTATCTAAACCATCTCTGATATAACTCAATAATTTTATTAAATAAACCTACTTTTACTAAGCGAGAAAATTTTAATGTCTTATCCCGTCTCACGAAAATTTGTTTTGGCCACCACGCTCGTATGCACCCTTTTAAGCCAGCTAAGCCACAGTCAAGAAATCTCGTTATCAAAACTATCTGGCACGCCAGAACTAGCAGACTTTATTTCCTCTGAAGATATGAGGCCTATCTCGAGTCTCGCTCAATCTATGACTAAGATCGAATCCTTTATACAGCGGCTTCCAGACGATGGTGAGCCTGCCTCGCAACGCACCGAAGTCTATCTCGGTTACGACTCAACTGAACTTCACGCAATATTTCTCGCTTTCGATGATGAACCTGGGCTTATACGGGCCAACATCTCTTCAAGAGAGAACTTTGAGGGAGACGATTCAGTTGAACTGATAATTGATACTTTTAATGCACAAAGAGCCGCCTTCGCGTTTAGGACCAACCCCGTGGGGATCCAGTGGGATGCGCGCTGGACAGAAGGCGCATCGCGCAGGGGCGGATTTGACACCACACTCGAGGCCGTGTGGGACAGTGAAGGACAGCTAACCAATCAAGGGTATGCCGTTAAAATGTCAATACCACTGCGGAGCCTCCGATTTCCAGAAGCTGAGGATCAAATATGGCGGGTGCAAGTTGGCCGAAATATCGCAAGACTTGATGAACAGAATTACTGGCCACATTACTCGATCAGTAAAGAAGGTCGACTAAATCAAACTGCCCTAATGTCAGGTATTACTGACGTCGCCCCCGGCAATAATACTCAAATTATCCCCTTCATTTTCGCAAGAGAAATAGACGCTCTAGATCCCGACGCAACAGGCGGACCAATGTTTAATACAAAGTCTGAGCAAGACGTTGGGCTAGACGCAAAATTCATTTTTAACGATGCCATCGTCCTTGATCTCACACTAAATCCTGATTTCAGCCAAGTCGAATCAGATCAACCACAAGTCACAATTAACGAACGATTTGAAGTTCAGTTCCCAGAGCGCCGGCCTTTCTTCGTCGAGAACGCCGATTTTTTTGCAACCGATTCTAATCTTGTTTTCACAAGACGCATCGTCGATCCAGAGGGAGGTATACGCCTCACTGGAAAAACTGGTGACTATGGATTCGGTGCAATTATGATAAACGACGAGGCACCAGGGTTAAATCGCGCCGCCGATGACCCTTTGAACGGAGAAAAGGCAAACATCGCCATACTTAGGGGCTTCAGAGACTTCTCAGCTCAGAACCGAGTGGGATTTCTCATTACCGATAGAGAGCTTGGGGACGGATACAATCGGGTCGGCAGCCTTGACGGCCGATTTAAGTTAAACGCCAATTGGGTCACACAGATGCAAGCTGTCGCGACTGAGAGCGAACATCATGCCGGTGGGGAGAAAACCACAGGCTATCAGCGGAATATCGCCGTAAACCGCTCTGGACGCACATTTAATAACCATACCCACTACATCGCTACGACAAAAGACTTCCGAACTGAACTCGGCTTTGCTAATCGATATTTCAAAGCCGACACCGAAGGGCTGCACCAAAGGCTGAACTTTAATTTCTATCCGGATGAATCGACGATCAATAGTTGGGGGGCAACACTCTTTCCAGTGTATCTTCAGGACATGGAAGGACAAAAACTTTTTAGTCAAATAAGCGCGAGTGCAGAAGTAAAATTTGCGACAAGTCAGTTCAGTGCATCGATTGCTGATTACGAGGAAATTTTGCGGCCCCAAGATTTTAACGGGTTAGCCAGTAATCAGTCCTATAGTTATGACGACATAACACTTCGCTATTCAAACACCGTCTTAGAGAGCCTCAACTTGCAGGCCTCAATTCGCGACGGCAAGGCTCTTAACGTAGTGCCCCGAAGCGGCACAATGCCTGGAGTGGCCAACACTCGCAGAGTTAGCGTTGATGCGCTTTGGAGGCCTATTGACCGGCTGCGTGTCGCAAATACTTACCTCGACACTCAATTAGAGACGCTCAGCGGAACTTCGATTTTCACGAATAGGATTATGCGTTCAAATTGGAACTATCAGTTTACCCGCGAGTGGTCCTTACGTTTCATTGCTCAATATGACGAGACCGACGCAGGGCCTGCGACACGCCTCGTAGACGATGAAAACCTCAATTTTGACTTGCTTCTTAGATACGTTATTAACCCATGGTCAGCGTTGTATGTTGGCTACAACACAAACCGAAGTAATTTCGATATCGTGGACATGGAAGGCGAACGGGAACTCGTAATCGCAAATGAACTCCGAAACGACGGTGAACAATTCTTTGTAAAGTTCTCATACCTTTTCCAACGATAAAGTCTAACTATTTCTCGAGGCGCGCGGCAACTAGTCGGGCGCACTCACCGGGGTGAGGAAAACGATTTAACCGACCCTTACTAAATATGATGTCGTCACCGAGGAAAACATCAAAGACCCCACCTTTACTTGCCACCTTTGTTATATCGATACGTGGGAGACTATCTTTTATCTCAGCGAGCACACGGTCCGCTTCCGGCAGATAGTTTCACTCTGCACAATAGGTAATTTCGATGTTATTACTCATAAATCCACACCCATTTTTTTAACCAAAACACAAAGTAATTTATTCCAGCGACCACAGAAAAACTGCTATCTAAATGATCTCCTGTACAAACCTCTGCGCACATAAAAATGTAACAATTAATAACACTTTTGCTACTATACTGTTCACGCCCATTGGTTTAAATTTTATTCCAGTTTATACTATTGTACATGTTCGGATAAGCCTAAACGCCGCGTTTTTAGGCAGTCTATTGGTAGCACCCCCAGACGGAGATTAACCCATGTCAAAGTGGCATCAGTTTTCTAGAAAAAGATCAACAATAGCACCGCTTGTGGTGATTCTTTGGCTACTAGCAGGGTCCAGCGGAGCCCAATCAACCAACTTCCTCAGAGCTACTTACCCCGAACTTGCAACCCTTTTCAATGCTTTTGATCTAACTCATGCTCAAGCCTTTGAAGAGATTATGACTATTAATGAAAATCAATATGCACAATCGGCGAGAGATCAACTTGAAGAGCACCTCAGCATGATGGCCAATATGACTATGCAAGACATGATGTCTTCTGGCATGAATCATGGTGGCGGGATGCATATGGGCATGAATATGAGCGGCCCCTACGGCGACCTGGAAATTGAGGCTCGCATTGGTTTGCGTAAAACGATGCAGGGACAACATACTGAAGAAGCCGCTTCACGAGCGTTTTCTGGAAGCTCAATACTGGACTCTCGCACTGCCCAAGTGTTGTCGCGCGGCCGTGATTTTGAAAACACAGTACTAGCTATTTACCTCGACGAAAGTATTAATGACAAACTTGATGCGCTGGACACTGCAATCGATAATTATTTAAGCGATGACGCCCACTCTGTAGCTTCATCGCCAAAAGACAGTGGTTTTATCTTAACACACCCCCAAGCAACGGCGTTCAAAACAGCCTTCCCCCGATTGAGCGCTTTTCAATGGACCCAACAATGGCTGCAACTTGCTAGCATCGAAGCAATCATTCGTGAGCACGTTGACTCGCAATTTGACAACGGAATTCCCATCGCGCTTGAACGTTTTTGGAACAAAATTGGTTCCGCAGGTGGAATGACCATGTTCCCTGCGCCGACAGAGTTACCCATGACACCAGCCATTGCTCCAGATCTTTACAGCCAATCCCCTCGGGCGGCCATAATTATCGACAATCTTAATGTCTTGGAAACGATGATCGCTGACATACTTTCCTACCCAAATCTGGAAAATCGATCAGATCGCATTAGCGACGTCGTAAATAACTTTACAGATAAAGGTGCTGTTGAAATTGCCCCAGAGGAATACTTACTGTTCGCCTTGCGAGGTGGTATTTACAATCAAGGGGGGCCGGCTGTAGGAGAGCTCATGCAGTCTGAGAGAAATCGCTCGAGAGAAATGATGGACATGAAACACGCTATGATTATGTCCACAGCACAATAATGGCGCACGAAAACCACTTCCCAATTTTCTCAGGATACGACTACAAAGGGTGAAGATTTTTTAAACCCTTCTTGGGTGACTTGAGAGGAGACATACCTTTAAAAAGTTTGCGACAGTTTTTTTTTCACTTGTACCTGTCACGTTAGCGGCTATCTGGCTTTTGCTCGGCTTCTCGACTAGCCTAATCTCAAATTATGCAATCAGTACTGCACTTGAACGAATCAGCCTAGAGTTAAATCATATATCCAGCGTAGAGACTGGCTTTTATTCTGGAAAAATTGAACTAGTCGAAGCCGCCGCAAAAAATTCAACGGTTTCTTTAAATTCTCCCAGTCTTCAAAGCGTCCCACCCTTAGTAAAAACTCCAAGAGTGATTGAATTTAAGGCAAAAGGGACCTCCCTAAACCTATCGATTTCGCCGGACCCCATATCGATTGAAATAGAAAATATCAGCGCAATTTTAAAAGCATCAAATCTTTTGATTACTGTCACGGCCGATGACATTAAAGCCAAATGTAATTTGTTATTCCACTGCGAGCTTTCAGGGATAGTGGAATTGCAAAACACCCACCCTCAATTAAAGCTTAGTTGGTTTCCGAGTGAACCGGTGTCCATTTCCGCTGATAGTGTTTCCTTGAGTGGCCCATTCTCTTTGAGTTTAGATGCCAATTCATTCCTAAATTTCACATCAGAGGCTTTTACTCTTGAGGTGGAAAGCCTTAAATCTCCAATGGTCAACAGTTCTATCTCTTTCAGGACAAAAATTACAGATCTCTCTTTTGAGGGCATCGGTAAAACAAAATTTCCCAATATTAAAGGCGAAGTCCAATCCGAGTACATAAATTTTGAAAACGCTCCTATCACTCCTATCGAACCGCTAGTAAGTGGTTTTCTGCGATCCGACCTTGAGACAATTAGCGCAATTTTTGAGTTGCGCTCTGGCGATCGGGCCATTCTCGGGGCCTCTGTTCAACACGATTGGATGAGAACTACTGGGAGCTTGGACCTTCAACTAGACCTACCCAAACTTACGACCTCCGAACCCCTATCTAAGTACATTAGCCTCGCCAACTTAAATTCTGACCTCACAGGTGGCGATATAAGTTTACGCTCAGATATAGGCTGGACAGAACGAATTGATGGATCTTGGGACTTTGGAGGCCCACTAATAACTAAGCTTAATGACGTAAGCGGTTATTACAACGATACAATTTTTAGCGGTGCAAGCGGGACGATAACCTTAGCCGTTGAGAACCCGTTTTCGTTAAACACATTAAATTATCAGGCACTGCATGTAGATAAAATCGATGCTGGGTTTGTCCTCGCTAACATCGAGACATATCTAAACATTAATAGTCAAGCAAAGTCATTTAATCTCCTCGATACGAAGGCTCGATTCCTTCAGGGTGAATTAAATCTTCAGGAAATCACTCTTCTAAAAAAAAAATCCCAATCACGATTTGATTTGATACTCACCGGGATCGATTTAGCTGAACTTATGGCGCTAATGCCTTACGACGGGTTAGAAATTACCGGGCGTGTCAGCGGGCATATCCCAATCATTCTTGACAACGAGAACCTCGAAATACGCAATGGTTATATTTCTGCTCTGAATCCCGGAGGTTCAATTTTTTATACGCCCCAAAATAAAGAAAATATAAATCCCAGTATGCAGCTCGTAAACGAGGCGTTAGAGCACTATAACTTTGAGACTCTAAACAGCACTTTAACACTAAAGGACGATGGGGAGATCGAAATTGCAGTTGCACTACTTGGAGAGAGCCCGGCCATGAACGGTGGTCAGAAAATTAACCTTAATCTAAATATAAATGATAACCTCAACGCGTTGTTGCAGAGTCTATTAGCAAGCCGTCAAATTGGAGAAGGGTTTGAGTTGCGTTACTCTCGCTAACAATGCAACATGAGCGGGTTTCAAAGATAAAAAATGGAAACAGACAAACGATGCACAGAGCAAGAATGACGATATTTTTATGCAACGTAATAGTGATGAGCGGGTGTGCGCCAACGGTAAAGGTTGCGGTTCCAAACGAACCTATTACGATCAACCTAAATGTACGAATTGAGCATGAAATAAGAGTTCAGGTTGAGGAAGAACTCGAAAATATTTTTTCGCCAGCCAGCGGATTATTCTGATCTGGGATGAAGAGGAAAGAACATTGAGAAAGAACCATTTTGATAGGTCGAGATGTTTAATAATTACACAAAATAAATCTGGTTTGATTTTTTTGAAACGGCTAGTTTTCTCGATACTTATTTTCCTCGCTCCGATATCAATCGCCATTACGCTTCAAGAAGCGAAACAGCAAGGTTTAGTTGGAGAAAAAAACGACGGCTACTTAGGTATGGTTGTTAATGACGGGAATACGGAAGTAAGAACGCTGATCCAAAAAGTAAATCAAGTTCGGCGCGAGCGATATCAGCAGATCTCACAAAGAAATGGCATTGACTTAGAGCAAGTACAGCGGCTCGCTTTCGAGCAAGCTGCAGAGGCAACAGCCCAAGGATTTTACATTCAAAACAAACAAGGCCGTTGGGTACAAAAATAATGACCAAATCCGACGTTTAATTTTTACCTCACTCGAGCCTCGATCAGACGCCGCCGGAATTCATTACTGACGTCAAAAGCATTTGAAGGGGATTGCTGCAACATCAAAACATAAACAGTTTTGTCCAAAGGATCGGCCCAAGCAAATGTTCCTAGAGAACCACTCCAAGCAAACTCACCATTATTTACGGGAAAAGCGCTCTGACTCGAATCAGTGACTACTCCTATGCCATAACCCCAACCCCGATCAAGCATCGGCGAGTTAGGATTAATTCCAAAAGGCATGAGATGAGGCTCAATCTGATTACGCGTCATCTCTTGAACCGAGTCACTCTCTAGAATCTTTTGCCCAGCAAGCTCTCCCTCATTTAGCAGGGCTTGAAAAAAGTTCATTATGTCTGGAACGGTGCTCACTAAACCGACCGCACCCTCGAGGAGCGGTGGTTTTTCTTCAATCGGAATTTGCATTGGTGGTAACCGTCGCAGGCTAGAGGTATCGGATCGTGCGCTATAAGCTCTGACGATTCTGTCGGCATTGTTAGCGAAGAACCCAGTGTTCGGCATACCTAATGGCTTAAATATGTTCTCGTCTAAAACTACATCTAAAGGCTGTCTTGACACAATTTCAATCACTCGACCTAGTATAGTCATGGATATACTATAGACCCATTTCTCACCTGGATCCGCAATAAGCGGAACTTCGGCCACTTTATTTACTAACATTGCTAATGAGTCTGAGCGGAGCCGCACATCATTTTCTCGATACAACTGACTAAATCGATGACTTAAACCTGCTGTGTTTTTCATCAAATCTGCGATGGTTATAGCTCGATTGGGCGGCCTTGTTTGAGAAAAATCTTGCGTGTCAGGGTCTTTAAATACCGTCACGGCCCCAAAACTAGGAATATACCTTGCCACTTTATCGTCTAAGCTTAATTTATTTTCCTCAATCTGTTGGAGGGCAGCGACGACCGTAATCGGTTTGCTCATAGAGCGAATTTGAAAAAGAGAGTCGACTTCCATTGGTAGGTTTCTTTCAATATCTCGCTTCCCAACCGCGGCAATTCGTACGACATCACCACCTTGCATAATCCCAAAAACAGCACCAGCAATTTTCTTTTCCGCAGCCATAACTCGTAACCATAACTCAACTTCATCCAACCCTTTTTTTGAAAACCCATTAATCTCTGACTCAACGCTAAGCACTCGAGACAGAGCTAAAATACAAATAAAAAAAGTGCTGATTTTCGAAAATTGCATCAAAAAATTTCCCGCTTGCAGCCGTGCTAGTTTAATTCAGAATCAAACGTCTCTGTTAAGAGTTTGACCGACAAGAGTGACAGGAGCGACGCGACGGCCATGTAAACCGAAACCCAGACAATCGCATATTCTCGCCACAAGATCGTAGCAATCGTCGGAGCAAAAGCTCCCCCCACAATTGCACCTATTTGATAGCCCAATGAAGCACCTGAATAACGTACCTCAGTGCTAAAAAGTTCCGTAAAAAAGGCCGCCTGAGGGCCATACATAAGACCCAAGAAAGTTAATCCGCCGCTTATAGCTAAAACGACTAACCAAAAATTACCGGTGTCTACCAATGGAAACAACAAAAAGGACCAAACGGCTGTCAATAGCGCACCCCACATAAAAATGCCGCGGCGTCCATGTCGATCAGAATAAGATGCAGCCCAGAACTGACTGGGAATTTGTATTATCGATGCAATCAAAACCGCCCAAAGTAATGTGTCTCTCGGAATCGCGGGCCCCGCGATGTCACTCCCGTAAGCCAGAATGAAACCGATTAGTATGTAGAAGGCTACTTGGATCGATAAGAACGCCCCCGCTGCCAACGCTATTCGTCTGGGATACTTTATCAACGCTTCGATGATTGGCGAGCGCCGTATTTCAGGACGCCCACCCTGCTCACTTAAACGCTTTTCCTTTGCCAACTGCAAGGCCCTAAATGCAGCAGTTTCTTCCATGCTCAACTGAACGTACATACTAATACCGATAAGCACTACACTGGAAAGAAAAGGGACGCGCCAACCCCAATCAAAAAAAGCCTGCTCAGACATTGACGAACTGACCAAAATAAAAGCAAGATTTGCGAGAATTACGCCAGCTGGCGCGCCTGCTTGAGCATATGCACCGTAATAGCCTCGTTGATCAGCCGGCGCACTCTCTGTGACCAAAAGCATCGCGCCGCCCCACTGCCCGCCAATAGCCAACCCCTGTACAAATCGCAGAAAACTCAAAAGAATCGGCGCAGCTATTCCTATTGTTGCGAAAGTTGGAAGCAATCCTATCAAAGTCGAGGCAAGGCCCATCATCCAAAGAGCTATAACTAAAGCTCTTTTGCGACCAACGCGGTCGCCAAAATGGCCGAACAATATTCCTCCCACAGGTCGTGCAATGAAACCAAAAGCAAAAGTACCAAAAGATAAGATCAAGGCCATTGTAGGGGTGCTTTCAGGGAAAAATGCTGAAGGGAAAACAAGTGCCGCCGCGGTGCCGTATAAAAAGAAGTCATACCACTCTATACTCGTACCTGCGAGCGATGTCAGGGCAACAGCTCTCATGTTCTTTTTATTGTTGTTTACACTTTCGAGATTAGTTTCTACCGTGTTTACCATTATCGAGCCTCTTTACCTGTATTTTTGTTGTATCACAAAACCAAAATTATCTATGCACTCCCCTCTAGATAAATGCGAGCGAACAAGTGTGGGTTTTAAACCCTACCACTGGCGGTCAAGCCACCCATTACAGTACACTCAAATCATGCTATTTTCATTATTAAAATTCATCCATAGTATCTCGATAGTAGTCATGTTTGGCTCTTTAGGGCTCAACGCAGCAGTACTTCATAACAATCTGTCTTTGGAGGATCTGAGGAACGTATTGAGAGTGCAGGCCACGTTCTGGCTAAGCCTCTGTCTCACATGCGTCTGTGGAACAATTCTATTATTCTTTGTGGGAAAACCCAGTCAATTCTACTTAAACAACCCAATTTTTACTGCAAAAATAGTCGCCTTTATCAGCGCAATTTTTCTAACTTTTCCAAGCACTGCCTTTCTACTAAAGGCTCGAAAAAACCTTGATAATCGCATCGAAACACCAAAGATTTTGAGATTAACAACTAAAGCAGTGTTCTTACCATTGATAATCTCACTTTTGCTCGCATTTCTAGTTGCACGTGGAATTGGTCTACAATAATGCTAATGAGGACAAAAAAAACTGACAAGCGGCACCTGTACCTATCGAGCTTGATTGTAGTCATTAGTTTTTATCATGCCGTAACATTTGCGACGCCTCATCAAACTTTAAATCTTGATGAACTGAACGAAGCACTGACATCAATCAACCGCGCGCCGAGTGATTTAGCACGCGACAGTATCCGCAAGCCAATTGAGACTCTTGAATTCATTGGGGTCCGACAAGGTATGACAATATTAGATGTTTATGCCGCGGGAGGGTACTACACTTATATTCTTTCAAAAGCCGTCGGCCCGACAGGAAAAATCTTATCCCAAAACACTGAGCGCGGCAGAGCCTTTGTCGAGGACCGGCAGGATCAAACTCAAGGAGAAGTATTAGACCGCAAGATCGTTCAAGCCGAGTTAAAAAACGTAGATCAAATTATCGGAGATTTACATGCAATTTCGATCGAAAAAGAATCATTAGATGCAGCCCTTCTAATGTTAACTCTACATGACTTAATTTACTCCTCTAGAGCAAGGGATTTATTGAGGAAATTATATGGGTGGCTTAAGCCAGGCGGTAGTATCGGGATCAGCGATCACATTGGCTTGCCGGGTCAGGATAACCAATCGCTGCATCGCATGGAACCAACTGAAGCTATTGAGCTAGCTACCAAAGCTGGTTTCTCGGTTGAGAGCAGCAACCTCCTTCGCAATTTCGATGATAACCATATTCGAAGCGTATTTGATCCGAAACTCGCGCGTAAAACAGATCGATTTTTAATAAGACTGAGAAAGCCTTAGGTTTTTTCTCTTTTTAACCGCAACAGCTAGCCTAGTGCTCATCGTAGGAATAACCCTTACTCTAATACTGAGAAAGGCGGGAGGGAAATACATGTTATTTATTAGAGTGCAGGCTCTTCATCGATGGTTTCGAGTAACTACAGAGACCGTTTTTTTGTTTTATTCTACATGTGTTTTTGCCCAGCTTTCACCAGCTGAATTCGTAGTTCCGAGAACCATTGATGGTGCACCCGACCTCCAGGGCATGTGGACAAATAACACAATTACACCTTTGCAACGTGACGAACATTTGGGTGAAAAACTTATACTTACTCCTGAGGAGGCTTTGAATTTGGAACGGCAGGTCTCGGAGTTTTCCGCCCAACAGGATGAACCCAGCAATCCAGACAGAACTGCACCAAAAAAAAGCAAGATAGATTTAGAGGACAGTTACAACGACTTTTGGTTTGATGACGGAACCTTAGTAGCTGAATACAATGGCGAATTTCGCAGCTCACTGATTATCGACCCAACAAATGGAAGGTTACCTCAATACAACTCACAAGCAGAATTCCGCATTGAGGCGGCTAGCAGGCGCAGAGAATCGATAGGCGCGTATGCTGGCCCTGAGGCAAGGCCTCTTGCTGAAAGGTGCTTACTGTCGTTCAGTTCAAGCGGTGGTCCCCCGATGCTACCCATCCTTTATAATAATCACTATCAAATAGTTCAGTCTCCGGGCTACGTCGTAATTCATGTTGAAATGGTCCATGACACTCGGATCATTCGCATCAACGACACGCCTTTGCCCTCAAATATACGTCCTTGGCTTGGAGACTCGCTCGCGCACTGGGAAAACAATACTTTGGTCGTTGAGACCTCAAATTTTCATCCTCTACAGCACTTTAGAAATTCTTCAGAGAGCTTTAAAATCGAAGAACGATTTACTCGAGTGGCAAAAAATCGTATAAACTATGAATTCACGGTAAGTGACCCGGAAACTTGGTCAAATTCCTGGTCAGCAGAAATCCCTCTGAATACGACACAGGAAAAGCTTTATGAATATGCGTGTCATGAAGGAAATTACTCACTCCCGGGTGTTCTCGCAGGGGCAAGACGCGCAGAGGCAAGTCATCAATAAGAAAACTCAAATCTAATTACTTGAGAAAGTTCAGAGAAAAAATGAATGATTTAAAAAGCAAGACAGAGAACAAGCTTAAAATTCGCGGCGAGCTTTCGGCTGACGTCGCTTTTGACGCCAACAACCTAAACTCCTTAAACCGTCGGGCGTTCCTAAAGAAAAGCAGCTTGATCGCAATGACTACAGCCCTGGGTATGAACATCCCCTTTGCTGGGTTGATGCCGCCGGGCTTAGTTCCAAAAGCATTCGCGGCCGATAATTTAAATTTCGACATCCAAGGCAAGGAAGGTTTACGACTTTTAAATGATCGACCAATTAATGCTGAAACACCGGCTCACCTTTTGGACGATTCCGTAACACCGAATAAGTATCTCTTCGTCCGTAATAACGGCATCCCGCCGACGAGCGTTGACCCAGCAACTTGGACACTTGAGGTCAGCGGAGAGTCTTGTGTGGAAACTAAAACTTTTACTATTGCCGATCTTCAGGCTACTTTTGAAGAAGTAACGCTTCAACTGCAGCTTGAATGCGGCGGCAATGGAAGAAGTGAATTTAGCCCCGCGGCGAGCGGCAACCAATGGACGACCGGAGCAGTGGGTTGTCCTACATTTACCGGTGTACGCTTGAGAGATGTTTTAAATTATTGCGGTGTGGAAGCAACTGCTAAATACGTGGGCTATGTTGGAGCAGATAGCCACTTAAGCGGGGATCCAGACCGCGTAGCGATCTCTCGTGGCGTGCCCATAGAGAAAGCGTTAGAAAGAGAATCCTTGATCGCATGGAAAATGAACGGAGAAGATATACCGCTTCAAAATGGTTTTCCCCTGCGCTTAGTCTGCGCTGGTTGGCCGGCTTCAGTCTCTGGTAAGTGGCTGAGCAAACTCCTTATCAGAGACCGCATTCACGATGGTGAAAAAATGGCTGCTCCCTCGTATTCGGTACCTCAGGTTTCTGTTGCTCCGGGGAGTAAAGTCCCGAATGAAGAAATGAAAATCATCGAATCCATGCCAGTCAAATCACTGATTACCTTTCCACAATCTGGAATTACCCATGATCTGCGTGAGCGCCTCATTGTTCGCGGGCACGCTTGGGCTGGCGACAATCAAATTACTGCCGTCTTTGTATCGATCGACTTTGGTTCGACCTGGCTTCCAACAGGGCTTAACGGTCCAGCAAATAGGCTGGCTTGGCAAGATTGGGAAGGATGGGTTCAATTCCCTGAGCCAGGTTATTATGAGATTTGGGCTCGGGCAATGGACCAGCAGGGCCGATCACAACCGATGGTGACCCCGAGTTGGAACCCGAGGGGTTACCTAAACAACGCAGCACATAGGATTGCTGTTCAGGTAACTTAAATCATGAACCCACTATTTAAAATAACATATCTTTATCGATTTTTTGCGTTGCTCTTTCTGCTCAGTATTCCAATTACAACAGCGCTCGCTCAAGATCCTGAATTTAAACAAGCAGATGGTGTTGAAGTGGTTCGCAAGAATTGCACGAGCTGTCACAGCGCTCAACTTGTCACACAGAACTCAGGATCAAGAGCTGTCTGGGTGAGCAGATTAAGGTGGATGCAGGAAACCCAAGGCATGCCATCACTTGACCCGACTGATGAAGGCATTATCCTCAGCTACTTAGCGGCCAACTATGGGCAGAAAGCCTCTGGAAGGCGTCCACTGCTTCATTCCAGTCTCCTCCCTCAAAATCCATATGATTTGCAAGAATAAGTTCAGGGATGACGAGGCAATTTTCTATCTTTGGTGACACACCGCCCAACAAAAAAAATGTCACCAAGTTAGTAAAAATCTCTATCAGCAAAACAATTAGTTCATCGCCTGAGAAAATATTCGATCGTTGGCTGATTCCGACATTTGTTGGAAATTGGATGTTTGGCCCTCATGTCGGTGATGATGATCTTGGGGACATGCGAAATGAAGTACGTCCCGGTGGACAATATTCCTATGATGTTTACCGTAACGGAGCTCTTATCAATTTTTCAGGACACTATGAAGCGATTGACAGACCAAATTCTCTAAAATTCTCGTGGTCAGAATCCGGCGGAGCCATAAATCAAAGTGTAGGACTCAAGTATATTTCACTAAAGCTAATCCCCCTTGGTGAGAAAACTCAATTGAAATTAAGCCTTGAAGTAGATCAGAACGAAGCAGAGGATCCGCGACCTATCAAAGAACTTTGGGCCCTGCGCTGCAAAATGTTGGCATCAAAACTCGAACAGTAAACGGTTGTCTTACTAGAATTCGACTCTTTTAGCTTCATCAATAGTCTTGCGTCCGTCAGAGGGAAGAATAAACCCTTCGTCAATGTTCTTTTCCACAATTTCTCTAACAGCCTGCACATAACTATCAGCAGTCGGATATAGATTCTTGAGGGTTTCTTTTGAGAACGGCTCATAAGAGCCATAGAGATAACAAAATGGACTGTTCCCATTATTCATACCCGTATTTTTTGCGGTTGGGACTTCATGCTTAGCAAGTCGGATTCCCCCTAAGATATTACCAAAAGCATCTCGAGCAAACTCAAACTCAGGAATCCCTTGCGATGTTTTTAAAAACTCTGCCTCTGGAGGAGCGACCCCTTCTTGTACCCATACAACTAAGTGCTCATACGCAGAATTTATGACGTGCCTAAAAGGAATTCGAGAAAAGGAAGGCAAGGCACAATCTGGCATCCGCGGCTCCGCTAACTCTGGTGACTTTCCGTCTCGTTTTAGCCTAACCTTCGCATATTCAAGCTCGAAATCTAAATCAACATGAGAGCTTCCAGCGACCTCCCACTGCCTAAATCTATCGGTGTTTGGCTGACGATTTACACCAAAAATTGGCAAATCTGTTTCAGACATAACTTTAAAAACCCTTACCGGCTTATCATCACGGATACGACCACCTCCGCCATGGACCATAAACCCATCGTATATCGGATTAAGAAAGTGAATATTATTCAGGTAAACAGCAAGCCGACTCGCCGATTGCGAATGGCCCGTTGCAATCAAGGTCTTCGGTTTCAATGGACCTAATAACATAGATTGCAAAGACACACCGCTTTGTCCACTCAATCCGAATCCTACCGCTGTGAAAATATCGTAAGACAGAGCATCTTTATCCGATGTTGCATCATGACTGACATTCAGACTTCCATATCGGTCAGAGTTATAATTTTTCAGAGATTTGATTCCGTCCTGCTGGGCAGATACAAAAACATAAGCGTATCCCTCAGATATAAAGTGGTCTCCAGAAAACCACCAATCGATATCTTTGTCAGTGCCCCCCGTAACATTCATCCATTCAATTACAGCAGTACCATTGAACGCGACTGCGTCCTTTGGCCTGCGGACAACTATACGCGTGCGATAGTGATGTCCACTGGAAAGTACTTCACTGCTGCGCATATCTCCTGTTGAGTATGTGTTTGCAAGCCCTTCAATAAAAAATTCTTCTTCAATGTAGCCCTTATCTATAAGCTCGATCGCTGACGCGCTATAGATAACATTGATACCTCCTGAACCTGGAAAGTCCGCAACTATCGGGCCCGTTATTTCCATTTGCGGAGCAGCAGCCTGAGCTGTTTTAAAAATAATTATAGAAATTATCCCAAAATTTAGGTTTCTGATAATACCTTTCAAGACACACCTCTCTCAATCGAGTCAACTTAAATCAACGCCATATAAAGATACAAATGTTTTTCTCAGAACATTAAGAATAACAAAAAATTAAATTAACCTCTTCGCTTAAAAAAAGGCTAATTACTTGGTCAAATTAACGCGCAATCGTCGATCGATATACGTCCCTTGCCTCTTCAAACTGAGCAAAAACGTGTTCACGTTCTTGTTCCGAACGCCAACCGGGCCACTGTGCAGCTAAATACTCTAGCTTATCGATCCACTCCAAAGCGTATTGTACTGCTCCCTCATTTTGTATTGGCTTTCCGTCGACTGAAAACCAAATGGGGTTCGTGAAAGCCTGAGGGTATCTCACATCAAGAAACCTCCGAGTGTCGCTATCTCCCTCAGTCCGAAGGTGGCACCAACCGCTCTCTCTAACATCAAAACGCGTATCAAAATTGAATTCTCTCTTGTTTGCCTTTAGGAAAACTTCCTCGATCAATTCTCCATTACACACTAGCTTTACGCTCTCTACATCTACTATGCTACGAAGCCTGCCACTTATGTTTATAATTCCACCCCCATCAGAAAACTCAATTACATCCCCAGGCAAGGACGGACCTGCCGCCATCTCAAGGATAGGTCCTGAAGTTACTAGAGCCCTGCCTTTCAACAAGCCGTCAAACCAAGCCTCCTTGCTTAAACCTGCGCTGCCCGTATAAACATATGTTCTGAACGAGCCAATTAATTTGCTGCGGTGAAGCGAAGAAATCGAATCCTCTCCGCCTGTCGCCGTAATGCGAAGGCCACTATTCCAAACAGCATAAAGCGGATAAAACCCGCTGGTGCTAGCATCAGACCACTCTAAGGCATCAGTAGCACCAAGCGCGGCATCAACCACAAACCCCTTCCCACCACCCAAGTTGCCTTCAAGAGGATCGCTTTCTCCAAGAAAAGGATGGACGTATCCGGTTATAGCTCCTTGGGCCTTCGCTTTGAATAGCATATCCGTGTTACTAGGATATAAACTCTCTACTGCGGTCCCCTCATAGCCGGTAACAAACGGCGAAATCAAATGGTCTCTCATACCAAACATAAATACGTGCCCATAGAAAGGCGGCCGATACTCCTGACCAACAACTACAACTTGATCCTCTTCAGAAGTACTATGGGCGCCCCCACCAGTTTCAAATAGATGGTAATCAAGGATCCGATTGTCCTTGTTCGCAACTTGCTCTAGAACTAAATCCTGACCTTCCGCCCGCGACATAAATTTCAAGTTGTCTAAGGTATTGTGTAAGTTTCCACCGTAGTTAGCATGAACGTGTGTCGAGGCGTTATGCCAGCCCCGTTCACCCATATTGACCAATCTCTCTAATTTGACCTCCACCTGAATTACTTCGTCTTTGATAACCTTAACTGACTGCGTGGTAGGGTGAAACTCAAACCCCTTTAGAACGCTATACTCTAAATTTCCTATCGGTACCTGAACTTGAAATGCACCATTGTTATGGAATACGAGATCACCCGCATGACCTGCCCGCGCATATGCGTCCAGAGGTGCATAAAATTTACCGTCACTCGCCTTTAAATGAACTCGGTTTGGCGTCAGCTGATTATTATCACTATTTAAAACTCTTACACTCACAATTCCAGTCGGCTCTCGGTAACGAAGTTCATTAATCGCTATGTGCGTTAATTTTCCTCCATAAGTCTCTAGAATCATCAACCTACTTAGCCCTTCGGAATTACCAATGAACGCGATTTTTTCTCCATCCGGAGACCACCTCGGATGGAAAGCATCACTTTCAAAAAAAGTCATTTTGTATGGCTCGCCGCCCGCTGTAGGCTGCACATATAAATTGTTATATTGATCCGCTGAGCCACTTGTTGATGAATATACAAACCGCTTCCCATCAATGGAAACATCTGGCCGAGTCCTGTAAAGTGATTGTTCGCTCAAAACTGTTTCAGCAAATTCGATACCATTTTCAATTGCAGGAACACGCAAAACATTGCCAGACCCAAGCGGAACATTGCGATTAGATACTATTAAAAGTTCACTCCCATCGGGCATCCAGGTCGGTGTAATGTGCATATCCCAAGCACCAAAATACAAACGACTGCGACCAAAATCATTATCGCTAGTGATCGCTTGCGGCAAGGAAATCCAGCCCCCGTCAGAAAATTCTCGAATGTAGATATTGAAATACCCTGAAGGCTGCGTGCTTACATATGCTATTTGTTTACCATCAGGGGAAAAAACAGGATCCAGATAAATTTGGTCATCATCAGTCAAACGAAATACTTCGCCCGTCTCAATATTTATCGTCTCTAATTGAATTGTTTTGTTATCGTAATCAGCTGTGTAAATAAGCCAACGTCCATCTGGTGAGAAATTTGGAGATGAGTGATATCCGCGACCCGATGTAAGCTGTCGCGCAATTCCAGTTTCAACCTCTACCTCCCAGATACTTCCCTGCATTGACAAGGCCACTGATAGGCCATCTGGAGCCCAGGCAGGTGCCCATGGGGTCGCGCTTGGGGCAGGGGGTAAATAAAATGCATGCATGTAATTCCCACCACTCTTGGCAGCTGGATACGCTTGCGCCGCAACATCTAAAGTAGTGCAACAAGAAATGAAAAGCAGAAACGCGATTAATAGCCTGAAGGAAAATTGGTCGGTCGTTGTACTAACCATAATCATATCTCTCCTGATCATATTAAGCTGATAATTTAAGGAAGCGTATAACCATTGGCCCTAGCTCTTTTTTATCAAGGAACATAAACTCTACACAATAATTAATGATAAGGTAAGCAGCTTTTCACGGCCCTTTAACATAGGTACACTCATTATTTAGCCTTATAAATAAACGCGCTGACAACACTCTTTCTGCTAACTCGAGACTTTCTTATGACCGACTACATTCTCTCTTTAGACCAAGGCACTACCTCAAGCAGAGCCATCATCTTTGACGAAAAAATTGGGGTTATAGCATCCGCTCAAAAAGAGTTTAAACAACACTTTCCCCAAGACGGTTGGGTCGAACACAATCCGAACGATATTTGGAGTTCGACGTTAGAAAGTGCCCAACAAGCAATCAGCAAAGCTAAGATTGAGGGGAGCTTAGTATCCGGAATTGGAATTACAAACCAGAGAGAAACCACGATTGTGTGGGACCGTAAAACCGGAGATCCCATTTACAACGCGATTGTTTGGCAAGATCGTCGAACCTCAAACTTTTGTAAGTCATTACGAGAAAAAGGGCTGGAAGAAAAAATTAGGAGTCGCACAGGACTTGTTATCGATCCATATTTTTCGGCATCTAAGATTCATTGGATCTTAAATAATGTTCAAGGGGCGAAACAACGCGCAGAAACTGGCGATTTAGCATTTGGGACTGTTGATACGTTTTTATTATGGAAACTTACCGCTGGGAAGAGTCATCTAACCGACGTGACTAATGCGTCACGAACTCAACTGTATAACATCCATGACCAGTGTTGGGACAAAGACTTATTAGAAATTTTTGAGATTCCTTCCTCTATTCTACCCGAAGTAAAAGACTGCGCGGCTAATTTTGGGAGCACCGAATCAAATCTGTTCGGATCACCGATCAAAATTTCCGGGATGATAGGAGATCAGCAAGCCGCGGCCTTTGGGCAGTGCTGTTTCGAAAAAGGTAATGCTAAAAGCACTTACGGCACTGGTTCGTTTCTGATGCTAAATACCGGAGAAGCGGTCGTCGAGTCTGAAAACCGATTACTATCGACTGTTGCATATCGATTAAATGGACAAATAAGTTACGCAGTTGAGGGCAGTATTTTTATGGCTGGCGCTACAATTCAATGGGTTCGTGACAAAATGAAGCTCATTAAAAATGCTGCCGATAGTGAAGTTCTCGCTCAACAAGCTAATGAGGATCATAATGTATTTTTGGTTCCAGCTTTTACTGGCCTCGGCGCGCCATATTGGGATCCAAACGCGAGAGCCTCTATTTTCGGAATGACTCGCGATACCGGAGCTGAAGAGCTTGTTTCGGCCGCTCTCATGGCTGTATGTTATCAGACCAAGGATCTGGTCAGAGCTATTGAGGAAGACGGGGCAAGCGTAAAAAATCTAAAAGTCGACGGGGGAATGGCTAATAATAGCTATCTGATGCAGCATCTCGCGAACGTCCTCAACTGCCGCATTATGCGTCCAAAAAATACTGAGACAACCGCAATAGGTGCTGCGTATATTGCTGGATTACAACTAGGGCTTTTTACATCCGTCGAAGAAATAAAGCAAACATGGATTTGCGAGGATTCATGGAGCCCTGAACATGATGAGCCCTTACAAAAGTCTAAGTACCAAGGGTGGCTTGAGGCCGTGAAGCAGACACGTGGGCTGGGCGCGTAAGTTAATTTGTTTGAGGGAATAATGGAAATACACTTATTTAGGCATGGCGAGACAAACTTTAACAAGAAACGCCGCATCCAAGGCCAAAGTGACTCATTTCTGACCCCCGAGGGAGTTGAACAAGCCAAACAGTTGTCTGTACGAATAGCAAAATTGGAATTCGATAAGATCTTCTGCAGTACCAGCGTACGAACCCGCGAAACAGCAGAGCACGCGTTCCCATCTCGAAAGGACATAACATATCTCGACTCACTGAGAGAAATCTACCTGGATGAGTGGGAAGGAAAGTATTATGCAGAAATCGAGAAAAGAGAACCTGCCTCCTTTTACCATTTTTGGAATCGACCAGATTTATTTAATTGCTCGGGTGAAGTTGGCAATGCCGAGACGTTTGCGCAGCTACAAATTCGAGCGATGAATGCGATTGCCCTTATTCGTAAAGAACACCCCGCACAACGTATTGCGATCATCAGTCATGGGGCTCTTTTAAAAGCATTCCTCTGTCATATTGAGCACCGTGAACTAAAGAACTTATGGAACCCCCCTCACATGCATAATTGTGCCCACAGCATCATAGAATTTACCTCAGATGGCTTAGGGCGCACAATTCAATACGCCGACCAAAAAATAAATTTATGAATTTACGTGCGAATTACGTCAATAACGTGGAGAACACCTTTTGAATTCCAGAATATCTAATATGCTGATCTTTTGCTGTGTTGCTTGCATTGTTCTGTTGATATCCCAAGCGATAGGCTTTGAGATTAATCAAAGGATTGAAGAATACAGTAGTATCAGAATCAATGAGTTTATTCATTTCACTCATATAAGAAACCACGGAGGCATATTCGGTTTACTCCAAGGAAAGGGTTGGCTGTTTGCGATATTTAGTACGATCTTACTTGCAGCCATGACTGGCTATCTGTGGGCGTCACAGCAAATTTCAAGGATCGAATACATCTGCTTCGGCTTGATTGCCGGCGGCGGAGCTAGCAATATTCTCGATCGCTTAATTTATGGCAGCGTTATCGACTTTATTGACATCCAACATATTCCTTATTGGAATTACATTTTTAATACTGCCGATGTTTGCGTGCATCTAGGGATTTGGCCGCTTATTTATCTAAGCCTGCGTGATGGAGCGGAAATCCGGTAATCGGAAAAAGACTGACAGAATATCAAGAATTTAATTTTGATAAACATCCTCAGCCGACTGAAGCGCAGCCGGTAAATCAAGTTGTCCACCTTGAGCTCTCAACGCGCTCCCGATGGCTGACAGGCAAAGAAGCACGTTTTTTTTATTACTGCCAAATCCCATAAGGCCTATGCGCCAGACATTTCCAGCTAGCGGACCAAGCCCGGATCCGATCTCTAAATTGTAATTTTCTAGCAAAAATTGGCGCGCTGCATTCTCGTTAATTCCCTCTGGAAAGCGAACCAAGTTTAATTGAGGCAATCTATCCTCCGGCTGAACCACAAAGGATAGCCCAAGCGCCTCAAGACCAACCACTAAAGCTTCATGATGTAATTTGTGCCTAGACCATGAATTGAACAACCCCTCCTCTTGCAAAATTAAGAGCGACTCATGCAAAGCATAAAGCGAGTTGACTGGCGCTGTGTGGTGATAGGAACGTTTTGATTGAGTCGACCAATAACCCATTACTAAACTCATATCTAAAAACCAACTTTGAACCGGCGATTTGCGAGATTTGATATTATGTGCAGCCTTTTCAGAAAACGAAACAGGTGAAATACCCGGCACGCAGGACAAACACTTTTGAGTACCCGAGTATATTGCGTCAATACCCCAGTCATCCACGTTAACCTCAATACCTCCGAGAGATGTGACGGCGTCTACTATACTTAGGCAGTCAAACTTTTTTGCCAACGCGCATAACCCTTCCGCATCGGACCGCACACCTGTAGAGGTTTCCGCATGAACAAAAGCAAGAATTTTCGCATCAGTGTTTTGGTTCAAGGCCTTTTCAACCTTTGAGAGATCAATTGCCTTGCCCCAGTCATCCTGAACCATAACAACTTGAGCTCCACATCTTTCTGCATTCTCCCGCATGCGCCCGCCAAAAACTCCGTTTTGACAGATGATTACTTTATCACCCCTCTCGACTAGATTTACGAACGCCGTTTCCATACCTGCAGATCCAGGAGCTGATACTGGAAAGGTCAACTCATTTCGTGTTTGAAATGCAAATTGCAACAGCTTTTTCAAATCATCCATCATTTCAATAAACACTGGGTCCAGGTGTCCGATAGTCGGGCGAGATAGGGCTTCCAAAATTCTTGGATTGACATCCGACGGCCCGGGACCTAGGAGAGTTCTTTGAGGGGGATGAAATGACAAGGACATAGTCTCACTCTCTCTATAACTATTAATAAAAACTACAAGGTGACAACTTTATCGAATTATAATAAAAATTAGGCAAAAAAAAACCGAGTAAACCTCGGTCTTTTTAAAAATGGTAGTTTCTTTATTCCTCAACTACGGATTGCCCGTCTACCCCGGAAGGACGGTTTACTAATTCGACATACGCCATCGGTGCTTTGTCACCAGCACGCAACCCACACTTCAGAATCCGTATATAACCTCCCGGTCTATCCTTGTAGCGCGGGCCTAAATCGGAAAACAACTTACCTACAGCCTCTTTACTTTGAGTCCGGTTGTACGCCAAACGGCGATTCGCGACATTATCCTCTTTAGCCAGGGTAATCAGGGGCTCCGCTACCGTTCGTAACTCTTTCGCTTTAATAAGGGTAGTCTTTATCAACTCGTGCTCAACTAATGACACCGCCATATTTCGAAACATAGCCTGCCTGTGAGCACTGTTACGATTTAACTGCCGACCACTTTGTCTATGTCGCATAACTTTCTACCTTTTCCTTTTATAGCGAAACTCTCAATTAAGCAGCCTGGTCATCGGATTTTAAGCTTGATGGGGGCCAATTCTCTAAACGCAGACCTAGAGATAACCCACGAGTCGCTAAAACGTCCTTAATCTCTGTTAGTGACTTCTTTCCCAAGTTGGGGGTCTTCAACAACTCATTTTCACTGCGCTGTATCAAGTCACCAATGTAATAAATGTCCTCAGCCTTTAAACAGTTGGCTGAGCGCACCGTTAATTCCAAGTCGTCGACAGGCCGGAGAAGCGTTGGATCAATTTCGTCCTCTGCTTCAACGGCCTCTTGAACCACCTCACTTTGTAAATTAACAAACACCGCCAATTGGTGCTGAAGAATAGTTGCTGCTCTTCTAATGGCTTCCTCAGGGTCGATTGTCCCATTAGTTTCTAGGTCAATGACGAGTTTATCAAGGTCGGTCCGCTGTTCTACTCTCGCGTTTTCTACAGAGTAAGACACACGTTGAACAGGAGTATACGATGCGTCTAGTAACAATTTCCCTACTGATTTAGATTCATCATCAGCTCCACCTCGAGTATCCGCAGGCGAATAACCTCGACCTTTTCTGACTGTCAATCGCATATTTAGCTCGCCTGTTTTGTTCAGGTTTGCAATAACATGATCTGGGTTCACAACCTCAATGTCATGGTCTATTTCAATGTCGTTTGCGGTAACGGCACCTGCACCCTTCTTATTTATGGTGAGCACTGCCTCATCTTTGTTATTTAATATCAAACCCAATCCTTTGAGGTTTAATAAAATCTCTATAACGTCTTCACGCACTCCCTCAATGGTACTGTATTCGTGGACTACGCCGTCGATTTCGACTTCTTCAATAGCACTTCCGGGCATTGAGGAGAGCAGAATTCGGCGGAGCGCATTACCTAAGGTGTGGCCAAATCCCCGCTCAAGCGGCTCTAACACAACTTTTGAATGGCACTTGTCAATTTCATCAACCTGTATAACTTGCGGCGTCAAAAAATCTGATAAAGAAATATGCATATTAACTACCCTTTCAGTGACTAAATCACTACTTTGAATAAAGTTCTACTATCAAGCTCTCGTTAATTTCAGCAGGAAGATCCTCTCTTTCCGGCTTACGAGCGAATTTACCCTCGAGTTTCGCCGCATCAACTGATACCCAATCCACAGCTGTTCTCTGACCCGCAAGTTCAAGAGCCGACTTGATCCTAAGTTGAGCCTTTGCTTTCTGACGGATTGCGACTACATCCCCTTCATTGATCTGAAACGAAGGGATGTTCACTACACTGCCATTTACCGTAATTGATTTATGGGAAACGAGCTGCCGACATTCGGCTCGGGTTGAACCGAAACCCATTCGGTACACTACGTTGTCGAGGCGACACTCAAGCAATTGCAACAGATTTTCTCCGGTAGCACCCTTTAACCTAGCGGCTTCTTTGTAATAACCGCGAAATTGTTTTTCCAAAACCCCATAGGTACGACGAACTTTCTGCTTTTCTCTCAACTGGACACCGTAATCTGATAAGCGTCCTCGCCGAGCCCCGTGCTGACCGGGAATCGTTTCAGCCTTGCATTTGCTATCAAGTGGGCGAATCCCACTTTTGAGGAACAAATCAGTTCCTTCTCTGCGGGAAAGCTTTAGCTTTGGGCCTAAATAACGGGCCATATTTTTTCTCCTATGCCCCAGTAAAATTCGGAGCGTAAACACATTTTGTTAAACTTAAACTCGTCTCTTCTTGGGAGGACGGCATCCATTATGAGGAATGGGCGTGATGTCTGTAATTTGCCCCACAGTCAAACCCACACTATTCAAAGCTCGAACTGCGGATTCGCGACCTGGTCCCGGGCCATTAACTTTAACGTCCACACTTTTCAAACCATATAAATCAACAGCATCTTTACCGGCTTTTTCAGCAGCAACCTGAGCCGCGAAAGGAGTGCTCTTTCTTGAGCCCCTAAACCCCGAACCTCCAGCTGTTGCCCAACTAAGCGCATTGCCTTGACGATCTGTAATTGTGATAATCGTGTTATTAAAAGAGGCGTGTATATACGCCATTCCATCTATTACCGTGTTTCGAACTTTCTTTTTTGTCGTTTTTGCTGTCGGCTTTGCCATAATTCTTCCGTCTAACTCAGATTATTTTCGAATTGGTTTTCTGGGCCCCTTACGAGTCCTAGCATTAGTCTTGGTACGTTGACCTCGAACCGGCAAATTTCTTCTATGTCGGATGCCTCGATTGCAACCAAGATCCATCAACCGCTTGATGTTCATTGACACTTCTCTGCGAAGATCCCCCTCAACAGTTACGTTATTGACTTCACCACGCAACGCATCAAGCTCCTCAGGATTCAATTCGCCAGTTTTAGTGCTTGGTGAGACACCCGTTTTGTCGCAAATCTTATTTGCTGTTGTCAAACCAATCCCATAAACATAACAAAGCGAAATCACTATATGCTTGTTATCTGGAATATTTACTCCGGCAATACGTGCCATACTAACTCCACTATTTCTTTATACAAATAATCATAAAAGATCAGGGAAATACATAATTAAAATGCCTAACCCTGTCGCTGCTTGTGCCTCGGCTCGACGCTACAAATAACACGCACAGACCCATTTCGCTTAATAACTTTACAGTTGCGACATATTTTTTTAACAGATGCTCTTACTTTCATTTTAACTCCACGTTCGACGAACCCACTTTACGCTCCGCTCTTTCCGTAATTACCTAGTTTCGATTTCTTCATTACCGAGTCATATTGATGAGACATCAGATGCGACTGCACTTGCGACCAAAAATCCATAGTAACAACTACCGAAATCAAAAGTGCCGTGCCGCCAAGGTTAAAAGGCACGTTCGCGAACATTTGCATAAAGTTTGGAAGCAAACAAACCAATGTGATGTAAATAGCCCCAAACATTGTCAACCGAGTAATCACCCCATCAATATATTTAGCCGTATGCTCTCCGGGCCGAATGCCAGGAACAAAAGCCCCAGATCGCTTAAGATTTTCAGCGACATCCCGGGGGTTGAATACGAGTGCTGTGTAGAAGAAGCAAAAGAAGATAATCATTGCGCTGAATATAATGATATACAGGGGCTGACCTGGACCTATTAGGAACGCTAATTCGGAGAGCCATTCGCTACCATCTGCCTGTCCGAACCATTGCGCAATTGACGCTGGAAAAAGCAGAATACTGCTTGCAAATATAGCAGGAATGACACCAGCCATATTTATTTTTAGCGGCAGATGACTAGCCTGCGCCTGAAACATCTTGCGACCTTGCTGCCGCTTGGCGTAGTTGACCGTAATTCGCCTCTGCGCTCGTTCAACATACACAATAATTGCAATGACTCCAATAGCTATAAGCCCTACCACCATTAGCAGCACGCCGTTTATCTGCCCTTCATATGCCTGCTGCAGCGATGTCCCAATTGCCGCAGGAAAACCTGCGACGATACCCGCAAAGATGAGCATTGAAATACCATTCCCAATACCCTTCTCCGTAATTTGCTCACCAAGCCACATTAGAAACATAGCCCCAGAAACCAATGAAACCACCGCCGTAATTGTAAAAGCCGGACCAGGGTTGTACGCCATGGGCGCCAAAAGCCCAACAGCCATCCCAGTTCCCTGTATTGTAGCCAAGCCAAGTGCGCCATAACGCGTGTACTGCGTTATTTTACGTCGCCCCGATTCACCTTCTTTTTTTAACTGATCAAGCTGAGGGCTTACTGCACTCAGCAACTGCATTATTATAGATGCCGAAATATAAGGCATGATACCCAGAGCAACAATGCTCATTCTCTCCAGCGCTCCTCCTCCGAACATATTTATCATGTCCGTAAAAGTGCCTTGCTGCTGCTGAAAAAAAGCGGCGAGCTGAAGGGGATCAATTCCTGGAACTGGAATATGCGTTCCAATTCGATAGACAAATAACGCGAACAACAGAAATAAGAGACGAGCTTTTAGCTCGCCAAGGCCTGCGCCAATATTTTCTGGATTAATATTCGGTTGATTTGCCATAGTTTATTTCTACACTATTCCTAGTCTGGTCCGAGTTAAAAACCCAAGCCCTCCGCCATTCAATTCAATCTGATTAGTCTTTCACATTCTTCTTAGAAAGCTTTCCTTTCACTGGAGCCGGTTTCGGTTCGACAACTTTCCCACCAGCCGACTCTATAGCTGCTTTTGCCCCACTAGTTACCGCGATACCCTCGATTGTCAGAGCCTTTGTAACCTCACCAGAAAGCATCACCTTAACCCTTTTTATGTTCGACGCGACCAACTTAGCCGAAACCAGCGCTTCCAAATCTACGACTTCTGACTCAACTTTATTAAGTTCGGAGGTCCGGATCTCTGCAGTAAAACGACCAACGCGAGATCTAAAACCAAACTTTGGCAATCTCATCTGCAAAGGCATCTGTCCACCTTCAAATCCAGGCCGCACTGTACCTCCAGTCCGAGACTTTTGTCCTTTATGGCCTGATCCTGCGGTTTTTCCAGAGCCACTACCAATTCCGCGACCGACGCGTTTTTTAGCTTTCGTACTGCCCGGGGCTGGACTAAGTGTATTCAGGCGCATAATCGATTCCTCAGACAACTGTTATCATGTAGCTTATTTTATTTACCATACCGCGCACTGCTGGCGTGTCTTCAACGGTTACAGATTGATGCATTCTGCGCAAACCTAAACCCTTTAAACAAAGCTTGTGCTTCGGTAGAGCCCCTATCGGACTTCTAGTTAAAGTAACGGTGATTTTCTTGTCTGTCATCTTTTAACCTACTACTTCATCAACTGATTTACCGCGCTTTGCGGCCACATCGTCAGGAGATCTCATATCTCTGAGACCATTAAATGTAGCGCGCACAACATTCACTGGATTTGTCGAGCCGTAACATTTAGCTAAAACATTTTGAACCCCAGCGAGTTCTAATATAGAACGCATCGCTCCTCCGGCAATAACACCGGTTCCCTCTGACGCAGGCTGCATGTAAACCTTGGATGCCCCGTGACGAGCCTTCACAGCATATTGCAGGGTGTTGCCATCTAAAGCGACAGACACCATATTGCGCCGAGCAGCTTCCATTGCCTTTTGGATTGCTAAGGGCACTTCACGCGCTTTACCTCGCCCAAAGCCCACGCGACCTTCCCCGTCACCGACTGCTGTGAGCGCAGTGAAACTGAATATACGTCCGCCTTTAACAACTTTGGACACACGATTAACCTGAATTAGCTTCTCTTGCATCCCTTCTTCGTTCTTAGCAGACTGCTGTTCTTTATATGCCATGGTATGAATTCCTAAAAATCTAATCCGTTCTCGCGAGCTGCATCAGCCAGCGCTTTTACCCGGCCATGAAAAGCATAACCAGACCGGTCGAAGGCCACCTTTCCAACCCCCGCAGCTTTTCCACGCTCCGCGATCAATTTACCGATTCTCCCAGCAGCTTCCACGTTACCATTTTTGGCGCCGCGGACTTCTTTTTCAACTGTCGACGCACTCGCCAAGACCTTGTCCCCACTGGGCGTGAGTATTTGAGCATACATGTGCTGCGGCGAGCGAAAGATTGTTAATCGGTTTACGCGAAGTTTACCGATTTTCACCCTAGTTCTCTTCGCTCTTCTTAATCGAGCCGCTTTTTTTACATTCATAATTATTCGCCTAATTATTGCTTATTTCTTTTTCGCTTCTTTCCTGAAAACATGCTCATCGACATAACGAATGCCTTTGCCTTTGTATGGCTCTGGCGGGCGGAAATCACGGATCTCTGCTGCAACCTGACCGACCCTTTGCTTATCAGCTCCCGTCAAAACAATTTCAGTCTGTGTCGGCGTTGCAGCAGTTACGCCTTCAGGCAATACATAATCGATCGGATGTGAATACCCGACCGTAAGATTAACTTTTTTACCCTCCGCTTTTGCTCGATAGCCTACACCACGTAACTCGAGCTTTTTTTCAAATCCTACACTTACCCCAACAACCATATTACTTATGAGGGACCGAAAAGTTCCAGCCAATGCTCCAGATTGACGAGTCGTCTCCTTCGCAGCAACTTGTAAAGTGCTGCCGTCTTGGGTCACGCCAACAGAGCTATGCAGTATCAACTCGAGAGACCCTTTGCTACCTTTGACCATCACCTTATCGTCGGCTAGCGTTGTTTCAACGCCACTCGGTATTTCAATTGGATTATTTGCTATTCTTGACATATATTTTGCTCTAAATCTCTAAGACAAATTTTATTTACACAAACGCTAGAACACCGTGCAAAGCACTTCCCCACCAATACCAGCGTCTCGCGCCTTTTTATCAGACATTAATCCCTTGTTAGTGGAGACGATTGCGACGCCGAGACCAGCTCTGACCTTAGGTAACTCACTCACGCCTTGATATTCTCGTAAACCTGGACGACTAACTCTGTGGATTTCCTCAATGACGCCCTTCCCACGAAAATATTTAAGCTCTACAGTCAATAATGGCTTCCCGTCATTTGGATCCACGCTGTAGTTATCGATATAGCCTTCTTCCTGCAACACTTTGCTCAAAGCCTGTTTAGTCTTTGAGGAAGGGCATTTAATGCTAGGTAGCTTAGCCATTTGTGCATTACGAAGCCGCGTTAAGAAATCTGCGATCGGATCAGACATACTCATTTCAAATTCTCCAACTTACCAGCTAGCCTTAGTCAAACCAGGGATATCGCCGCGCATGGCAGCTTCACGTAACTTATGCCGACAAAGACCAAACTTCCTATAAACACCATGTGGTCTTCCCGTTATGGCACACCTCAACTGTTTTCGGACCGGACTGGAATCCCTCGGAAGTTTCTGCAATTTTACCTGCGCAGCCCACTTTTCATCATCCGATGCCTCAGTGTCTCTGAGGGTCGCTTTAAGCTGAGCACGCTTAGCGGCGAATTTTTCAACAGATTTCGCTCTTTTATTTTCTCTTGCTATCATCGAAGCTTTTGCCATTACCCTTAAGTCCCCTTTCCATCTGATGCAGGTGCCATTCCTCTGAAAGGGAACTGCATAGCTGCAAGTAAAGCACGACCTTCATCATCATTTCTGGCTGTAGTTGTGATCGTAATATCAAGACCGCGCAACGCATCAATTTTATCGTAATCAATTTCTGGAAAAATAATCTGCTCTGTCACGCCCATCGCATAGTTGCCTCTGCCATCGAAAGCTTTAGGGCTCAGACCACGAAAATCCCTAATCCGAGGTATCGCAATCCCAACTAACCTCTCTAAAAACTCGTACATTCTCTCGCCGCGCAAGGTAACTTTACAACCTACCGGCCACCCTTCTCTAATCTTAAATCCCGCGATTGATTTACGAGCTTTCGTAACAACAACTTTCTGACCAGCAATTTTAGCTAAATCGCTGGTTGCACTCTCTATGACTTTTTTATCAGTAACGGCTTCGCCAAGACCCATGTTTAGAACAACCTTGGTGATCTTCGGAACGCGCATCGGGTTCTTATACTCAAATTTCTCGGTCAAAACCGACACGACTTCCTTTTTATAAAACTCTTTTAACTGAGCCATTCTTTGCTTCCCACCAAGTTATTGATCTATTACTGAACCGTTAGATTTAAAGATTCTTTTCTTGCTTCCGTCTTCGCCTACCGATATACCGACGCGGTCACCTTTATTGGTTTCAGCGTTAAAAATGGCAATGTTAGAGACGTGGAGTGAAGCTTCTTTTTCTACGATTCCACCTGGCTGCCCCGCATTAGGGTTTGCCTTAGTGTGGCGCTTAACCATGTTAACGCCCGACACAACAACACGATCATTACCCACCAATCGCGCGACATTTCCTCGCTTGCCCTTGTCCTTTCCCGCAACGACGATAACTTCATCGTTTGGCTTTATTTTCTTCATTTCAACCTCTAATTGTCGTTCTCACTATAACTTAGCGCCGACCGCCATAGCTTACCTAAAGCACCTCTGGCGCAAGAGAAATTATTCTCATAAACTTTTCCGTTCGAAGTTCGCGCGTAACTGGACCAAAGACACGAGTCCCAATCGGCGCACTATTGGCATTAAGCAGAATAGCAGCATTATCGTCGAACTTTATTAACGAGCCGTCCGAGCGACGGACACCCTTTTTGGTTCGAACTACGAGGGCAGTGAGTACCTGACCTTTTTTAACCTTGCCGCGCGGAATGGCTTCCTTGACGGAAACCTTAATAAGATCTCCTACGCGAGCATATCGCCGGTGAGAGCCACCCAAAACTTTAATACACATAACGCGACGCGCACCGCTATTATCTGCAACATCCAAATATGATTGCACTTGAATCATTAATACACTCCACCAATCGCTTATTCCATCAGCATTGATTTTATCGCTTTCAAAAACGATACTATTATTTAATTAAGCTGTGTTGCCTTTTCATCAATAGAAACCAACTCCCAAGACTTTGTCTTCGATCGGGGTCTAGTTTCTCTTATTGTCACCTCGTCACCAAGCATGCACTCGTTACTCTCGTCGTGCGCATGTATCTTCGTCGAACGCTTGATTATCTTTCCGTACACCGGATGCTTAACCTTTCGCTCAACCATAACGACAATCGATTTATCCATCTTGTTACTAGTGACCCTGCCCGAAGTCGTGCGAGCAACTTTTTCAGTACGTTCTTCTTCAACAGACATATTTAAACCCCGGCCTCATGCTTCTCTGTAATTATCGTTTTAACGCGGGAAATATTTTGCCTAACAGACTTCATCAGATGCACCTTGGATAATTGTCCGGAAGCCTGCTGCATCCTCCAATTGAATTGGTCTTTATAGAGACTCTTCAGCTGCACTTCCAACTCTTCTAGAGTTTTTTCTCTTAGCTCACTTGTCTTCATCACATCACCGTACGCTTAACGAAAGTCGTTTCAAAAGGCAATTTCGAAGCCGCTAAAGCAAACGCCTCCTTAGCTAGATCTTCATCAACACCCTCTATTTCAAACATAATCCTTCCGGGCTGAATCTGAGCAACCCAATATTCCACATTTCCCTTGCCTTTTCCCTGTCGAACCTCCAACGGCTTGCCTGTAATTGGTTTATCAGGAAAGACGCGTATCCAAATTTTTCCACCACGCTTCACCTTCCTCGTCATGGCGCGCCTTGCAGCTTCAATCTGGCGGGCCGTTAACCTTCCCCGAGAGATCGCTTTCAATCCAAACTCACCGAAGTCAACGTTGCTGCCACGCTGGGCTAAACCTCGATTCCGGCCTTTCATCATTTTGCGAAACTTTGTACGCTTTGGTTGTAGCACGTTTAATCCCTCTAACTGGCTGGTGGTGCGCTCGGCACTGAAGCTTCTTCAAGACTCAGAATTTCGCCTTTAAAAACCCAAACCTTAATACCAATAATTCCATATGTTGTGTTAGCTTCTGCTGTTGAATAATCAATATCTGCCCGAAGCGTGTGCAATGGCACTCGTCCTTCACGATACCACTCCGAACGAGCTATCTCCGCTCCACCTAAACGCCCGCCGACTTGAATTTTTATCCCTTCGGCCCCCTGACGCATAGCGTTTTGAACAGCTCTTTTCATAGCTCTCCTAAACATAACCCTTCGCTCTAACTGTGCCGCAACACTATCTGCAACAAGCTTCGCATCAAGATCAGGCTTTCTAATTTCTTCGATATTAACCTGAACAGGAACCCCCATCCGACGACCAAGCTCACTGCGTAACGTTTCTACGTCCTCTCCTTTCTTGCCAATAACTATACCTGGGCGCGCAGTAAAAACCGTCACTTTGGCCGTCTGAGCCGGTCGTTCAATTTCAACTCGGGAGACTGATGCGGCCGCCAATCGTTTCTTAACGTATTCTCTCACTTCAAGATCAACAAGAAGATTCTCAGAATATCGCTTTCCTTCCGCGTACCAAGTCGAGGTATGTTTTTTTACTATACCAAGACGAATCCCAGTTGGATGTACTTTCTGACCCATCCGATACTCCTAACTATCAGCTACTGTTATTGTTATGTGACACGAGCGCTTCAAAATTCTGTCAGCCCGTCCCTTTGCTCTCGGCATGATTCTTTTCATTGTCGTACCTTCGTCAACGCATATTGTAGACACTTTAAGCTCGTCTACATCAGCGCCTTCGTTATGCTCCGCATTAGCAATTGCTGAATTGAGAACTTTCTTAATGAGCATAGCGCCTTTTTTAGGGCTGTATTCAAGGAGAAGTAAAGCTTCTTCAACTGACTTACCCCTAATTTGATTCGCAACGAGCCTAGCCTTTTGAGCCGCCACTTGCGCACCTTTCATCTTGGCCGAAACTTCCATGCTCACCCCTCTTTAACGCGACTTCTTATCTGCAACGTGACCCTTATAGGTTCTTGTCGCAGCAAACTCACCCAACTTATGACCAACCATATCTTCATTTATAGAAACAGGAATGTGCTGGCGCCCATTATGCACTGCAATAGTCAACCCTATCATATCCGGAGAAACCATCGAGCGGCGAGACCAAGTCTTTATCGGGCGCTTGTCATTCGCCTCAGCGGCTACTTGAACTTTCTTCATCAAATGCAAATCAATGAAGGGACCTTTTTTTAACGATCGTGGCACGGCACTCTTCCCCTATTACGACTAACGATTGGAATTTCTGCGGCGAACAATCATATTATCTGTTCGCTTGTTCGTTCTTGTTTTGTAACCCTTGGTTGGAGTACCCCATGGTGATACCGGGTGGCGGCCTCCAGACGTGCGCCCCTCTCCCCCTCCATGTGGATGATCGACGGGATTCATCGCCACACCCCTGACCGTAGGTCTAACACCTCTCCATCTCTTCGCACCGGCTTTTCCCAGAGACCTCAAGCTATGCTCGCCATTAGAAACCTCTCCAAGAGTGGCTCTGCACTCGCTCAAAACCTTCCTCATTTCACCAGATCGCAGCCTGAGTGTCGCGTAAGCCCCTTCCCTCGCCACCAACTGCAGCGACGTACCGGCGCTCCTAGCGATTTGAGATCCTTTTCCAGGCTTTAACTCGACACAGTGGACCGTGCTCCCCAACGGGATATTTCTTAGCGGAAGGCTGTTTCCTATTTTAATTGGTGCATCGTCGCCAGATTGTAAAACATCCCCAACCTTTACTTGGGCAGGCGCGATAATGTAAGTACGAGACCCATCCGAGAACAAAAGCAGCGCAATATTCGCAGAACGATTCGGGTCATATTCCAATCTTTCGACTTTAGCCTGGATTCCATCTTTATTTCTCTTAAAATCAATAATCCTGTATTTCTGCTTGTGACCACCACCAACATGACGTGTCGTTATTCGTCCTTTGTTGTTTCGCCCTCCCGTCTTAGACTTGGAAGTCGTAAGGGCAGCAAACGGAGCTCCTTTGTGCAGATCAGGATGCACAACCTTGACCACAAAGCGGCGTCCCGGAGAAGTAGGTTTACACTTTATAACTGGCATATCTTCTAACTCCGCTTACGTAATATTTGCAAAATCGATCTCATGTCCGGCCTCTAATCTAATGTAAGCCTTCTTCCAGTCAGACCTGCGCCGAACGCGTCCTCCGGCTCCACGCTTGGTTTTGCCTTTCACCAACATAACCTGAAGGTTTACCACAGAAACATTAAATAAAGTCTCCACAGCCTTCTTTATCTCTGGTTTAGTCGCAGAACGAGCCACCTTGAAAACATATTGATTATTAGCATCGCCGAGCAGTGCTGCTTTCTCCGAAACATGCGGTCCCAAAATCACGGTGTATAACCTATCAAAGTTCATGACAACATCTCCTCAACTTTCTTCACGGCCGAGACTGTCATGAGGACATTTTCATATCCGATAAGGCTCACCGGATCCAAACCTAAGGCATCCAATACATCAACTTTGTGAAGGTTCCTGGTAGCTAAATACAGATTTTGCTCTACCGATTCAGAAACTATCAGAACATTATCTAAACCAAATTCTCGAAGCTTACTCACTAACTCTTTTGTTTTATGAGTATCGACAACAAAATCATCAACCACTACGAGTCTGTTCTGTCGAACAAGTTCGGAAAGAATGCAACGCATCGCTCCCTTGTACATCTTCTTGTTAAGCTTCTTACTGAAGTCACGCGGCCGAGCCGCAAATGTCACTCCTCCACCGCGCCAGATTGGACTTCTTATGGTACCTGAGCGCGCACGTCCAGTGCCCTTCTGTCGCCAAGGCTTCCTGCCTCCCCCGCGAACATCAGACCGGGTTTTCTGCTGAACTGTTCCTTGACGTCCACCAGCTAGGTAAGTGACTACGCTTTGATGAACAAGAGCTTCATTATAATCCCTACCAAAGGCATCTTCTGACAAGGAAACCGTGTCTTTGCTCGTCTTCTTTCCAGGTAACGCGATACTAATCTCCATCACTTACCCCTTTGCCTTCGTAGCCGGACGAACGATTAATTGCGAGCCAGTAGCTCCAGGAACCGCACCTTTAATTAAAAGGAGGTTGTTTTCAATATCGACGCGCACCACTTTAAGGCTCTGAGTCGTGGAGCGCTCATTACCCATTTGTCCCGCCATTTTCTTACCTTTCCAAACCCTACCAGGAGTTTGACACTGACCGATAGAACCCGGCGCTCGGTGAGACAAAGAATTACCGTGAGTCGCATCCTGCATCTGGAAATTGTGACGCTTCACGCCACCTTGAAAACCTTTTCCTTTTGACGTCCCAGTTACATCAACAAGCTGGCCTTCTGAAAAAACGTCAACCTTTATTTCGGAGCCGGTCTCGAGGTTCGCCGTAACACTTTCTTCAGTACGAAACTCCCACAACCCGACACCTGCCGGCGTCTTCGCTCGAGCAAAATGGCCCGCTAGACCCTTGGACACCCGAGAACTGCGGCGCTCGCCCATCGTAACTTGAACAGCGCTGTATCCATCAACATCACAGGTTTTCACTTGTGTAACGCGGTTCGGTTTAACTTCAACAACAGTAACTGGAACAGAAGCCCCATCCTCTGTGAAGATTCGGGTCATCCCACTCTTCAATCCGACTAATCCAATCGACATTTTTTAACCTCATCGTGCACGGGGCTTAACCCTCTATGGCCGCTGACGCGTTGCACTATGTAGCTTCCGATATAAGAAAGCAAAGATGTCAGTGCGCCAAAACTTTTAAATAAAAGGACAGAAAGGACTGAAATCTTACTGTCTGGATATTTTTTTCTTAATTCAACTCAATATTACTAGACCTAAGTTCAGCTCAATTGTTAACCCAAGCTAATCTGCACTTCCACGCCTGCTGCTAGGTCGAGCTTCATCAATGCGTCCACCGTTTTTTCAGTGGGCTCAACTATATCTAGCAGTCGCTTGTGCGTCCGAATCTCATATTGATCTCGAGCATCTTTGTTCACATGCGGAGAAATCAAAACTGTGAAACGTTCTTTATTCGTCGGCAACGGTATAGGACCTCTAACTTGCGCGCCAGTTCTTTTGGCCGTGTCTACGATTTCTTGTGTAGACTGATCAATCAACCGGTGATCGAATGCTTTGAGACGAATTCTGATACGCTGATTCTGCATCTACTTAAAACTCCAAAAATAGCTTACTAATTAACCGGTATGTATACTGGCTGCTTCGACTCAAGCTCGATCAAAAAAGAAGCGAGATTCTAAATGGGCTACCGCTGAGAGTCAAGCCAATAAGCACGTTCGACGGCATTATACTAATATTTTCCTGCCCAAATTCCTTCGCTGCCAAACTACGCTAATTATTGATGACCAGAGTAGTATAATGATCCCGCTTAGACCCCAACATCTGGACATATAGCTAATAAACAGCCGAGTAGGCCCATTATGGGTCACCTCGGCTTAATTGCTAACTTGGGAAAATGTTATTCGTTTATCTTAGAGACAACACCAGCACCGACCGTGCGACCACCTTCTCTTATCGCGAAACGAAGACCTTCATCCATTGCTATTGGATTAATCAATTCAACATCCATCTTTACATTGTCACCAGGCATTACCATTTCAACACCTTCAGGCAACTCACAGGCACCAGTCACGTCTGTAGTACGGAAGTAAAATTGTGGTCGGTATCCTTTAAAGAATGGCGTGTGACGACCACCCTCGTCTTTACTCAAGATATAGACTTCTGCCTCAAACTTAGTGTGTGGCGTTATCGTCCCCTTCTTAGAAAGAACCTGCCCCCGCTCAACATCTTCACGCTTAGTGCCCCGTAATAAAACACCAACATTCTCACCAGCCCGGCCTTCATCTAAGAGCTTACGGAACATTTCAACACCAGTACAAACCGTAGTCGTAGTATCTCGAATACCTACGATTTCAATCTCATCACCAACATTGACGATGCCGCGCTCTATACGACCAGTTACTACAGTGCCACGACCGGAAATTGAGAAAACATCCTCAATCGGCATAAGGAAAGGCTTCTCAATATCACGCACAGGCTCCGGGATGTAACTATCCAAAGTCTCAACAAGCTTAAGTACTGCCGGCGCTCCTATATCTGATTGATCACCCTCTAACGCCTTTAGTGCAGAACCAATGATGATAGGTGTATCATCACCAGGAAAATCATATAAATCCAACAACTCACGAATCTCCATCTCCACCAACTCAAGGAGCTCTTCATCGTCAACCATATCTGCCTTATTCATAAATACCACGATATAGGGCACTCCAACCTGTCGGGACAAGAGAATGTGCTCTCGCGTTTGTGGCATGGGTCCATCTGCTGCGGAACAAACTAGAATAGCCCCATCCATCTGAGCAGCACCAGTAATCATGTTTTTCACATAGTCAGCGTGACCGGGACAATCAACGTGCGCATAGTGGCGATCTGGAGAATCATACTCAACGTGTGACGTGGAAATCGTAATGCCGCGCTCTTTCTCTTCCGGCGCATTATCAATCTGAGCAAAATCACGAGTCTCTCCCCCGTGAGCATCCGCACACACCTTTGTTAGAGCTGCCGTTAGGGTAGTCTTTCCATGATCAACATGCCCGATCGTACCTACGTTTACGTGCACCTTACTTCTTTCGAATTTTTCCTTCGCCATTGTCGACCACCCCTATTATCTCTAGCTAAATTTATTTT
>MDTC01072744.1_pt1 | contig 43312 bp, 39 predicted proteins | sample 811181 | NCBI WGS metagenome assembly MDTC01 (sample SAMN05326644, study PRJNA326480) | marine metagenome | isolation source: seawater | place: Pacific Ocean: North | collected 2011 | reverse complement strand
GGGTTGTGTGGCGGAGAGAGAGGGATTCGAACCCTCGATAGGTTTAACCCTATACGCCCTTAGCAGGGGCGCGCCTTCAGCCACTCGGCCATCTCTCCGTAATCTATATAAATAACATGCTGCGTGTCACGTACGAGGCGCGCTTTCCCCACCAGAGACCGAAATTACTGCTGTCCACGCCCAAAAATCGGGCGAATGATATCACAGCGACAGGGCTTGAAGAACATGCTGGGAATCGGAATCAATTGAACAGGGCGTGCCCTCCACTGACATGGAAAGCAGCAAAAGGGGACTGTCACTCGTCGTCTTCTTCTTTGGCTGGAGTTTCGCCGCTCTTCTCTTTTTGAATGCGGTGGTATATTTCTTCGCGGTGTACTGCAATTTCTTTGGGAGCATTAACTCCGATTCTTACCTGGTTACCTTTAACACCTAAAACGGTAACTGTTACATCGTCTCCTACCATCAATGTCTCGCCGATGCGGCGTGTCAATATTAACATTGCTATTCTCCATTAATCATTCCTTTGTACTTCCCCTAATTTTGGTTCAACCAGAGCCTGAAATACAAACCTGGTTGCAGCTGCCTACCAGCACTACAGCGATGACTTTGGACCGGCCTGAATCCAATTCGCCCGGTTAGTGATAGTCATCTCTTTTGGTAGTAATGCGGGCAGTTTGCCCAGGCGAGTCTGCGCGACCGTCCTGAACCCACGAAAACCATGGGAATTGCTCCCACAGAACCGCCTGACCAAAAACAGAGTATCTTCCTATCTCGGCGCGATGCCAACCGATTTAGACACGTACATGAGCAACTTTATCGCCTGATCAGGCGGGATTTTGATCTTTCTCGTAGTCCGGATCACCTAGATCAAAGGCGCTGTGTAAGGCGCGTACCGCCAATTCCAGGTACTTTTCCTCGATAACCACGGAAATCTTGATTTCAGAGGTGGTGATGATTTCTATGTTGATGTTTTCATCCGCCAGCGCCTTGAACATCTTACTGGCAATGCCCGCATGGGAGCGCATACCCACGCCCACCAGGGAAACCTTGCAGACTTTCTTGTCCAGCACTATTTCGCGGGCGTCCAGTGTGCCGGCAATTTCATCCAGGATCGCCTTGGTCCGATCGGATTCTGCGCGCTTCACCGTGAAGGTGATGTCGTTGCTGCCATCGGCAGCGGCGTTCTGAACGATCACATCCACTTCGATTCCCGCATCACTGACGGGGCCGATGACCTTGTATGCAATACCCGGCACATCCGGAACACCGGATACAGTTAATTTGGCTTCGTCGCGTTCGAACGCGATACCGGCGATGGCTGGATCTTCCATATCGGTGTCTTCCTCTAAACTGATCAGAGTTCCTGAGCCTGCTTCGAATGAGGACAACACCCGAAGCGGCACCTTGTATTTCCCAGCAAATTCCACCGCGCGGATTTGCAGAACCTTGGCACCGAGACTCGCCAACTCAAGCATCTCCTCGAAGGTGATGCTATCGAGTAGTTTGGCGTCTTCCACGACCCGTGGGTCGGTAGTGTAAACGCCTTTCACATCGGTATAAATCTGGCATTCATCTGCTTGCAGCGCGGCTGCCAGGGCGACGGCAGTGGTATCGGAGCCGCCTCGGCCCAGGGTCGTTATATTGCCGGATTCATCCACACCCTGAAATCCTGCCACAACGACCACATCACCCTGCTCTAGCTGAGTGCGGATGCGAGTGCTATCGATCTCGCGAATGCGCGCCTTGGTGTGGCTCTCATCGGTGAGTATGCGAACCTGACCACCGGTGAATGAACGGGCACCATAGCCGCGTTTCTCAAGCGCCATGCAGAGCAGCGCAATAGTGACCTGTTCACCGGTGGATAGCAGCACATCCATCTCTCGCGGTGTGGGTTGCTGCATCATCTCCAACGCCAGCGCGGTAAGTCGATTGGTTTCCCCGCTCATGGCTGAGACCACCACTACGATATCATCGCCATTATCACGAAAACCGGTGATCTTCTCAGCCACCGCCTCGATTCGCTCGATACTGCCGACCGAAGTCCCGCCGTATTTTTGCACGACTAAAGCCATTGCTATAGCTTCCCTTCCAGCCAGGGCTGAACGCTGTCCAGCGCCGCCGGCACGGCATTCACGTCAGTGCCGCCCGCCATTGCCATATCGGGGCGGCCACCGCCCTTACCACCGACCTGTTCGGCGACCATGTTGGCCAGTTCTCCCGCCTTGACCCTGTCGGTCAGATCCTTGCTGACACCCGCTACCAGACTCACCTTACCGTCGGCGGTACTTGCTAACAGTATAATCGAACTGCCGAGTTTGTTTTTAAGCTGGTCTACGGTATCCCGCAGTGACTTGGGATTGAATCCATCGACCTTAGCGATCAGCAGCTTTATGCCATTTATTTCAACCGCTTGAGAGCTGAGATCATCGCCAGCGCTGGCAGCCAGCTTGGCCTTCAGTCGTTCCGTCTGTTTCTCCAGTGAACGATTGCTGGCTGCTAATGCCTGCACTTTGACCACCAACTCATCCGCCGGGCTCTTGGTGATTTCCATGAGCTGTTTGAGGGTCTGTTCCTGTTTCGCTACCAGGGCCAGCGCACCCATGCCAGTGACGGCTTCGACTCGACGTACGCCGGCAGAGATTCCTGTCTCACTGGTAATCTTGAACAGGCCAATATCACCAGTGCGGTTAACATGGCAGCCACCGCAAAATTCTACGGAGTATTCGCCACCCATGCTAACGACGCGAACCTCATCGCCATATTTTTCACCAAACAGTGCCAGGGCTCCCTTTTTCTGAGCATCGGCAATCGGCATAATTTCTTTTTCTACGGAAGCGTTGGCCAGAATCTGAAAATTAACTCGTTCCTCGATCTGTTTGAGTTCGGCTTCAGTCAGTGGCAACGAGTGAGAGAAATCAAAGCGCAACCGGTCGGTATCCACCAGCGAACCCTTCTGAGTCACATGCTCTCCCAATACAATTCTGAGAGCGGCGTGCATCAGGTGGGTTGCGGAGTGATTAAGTGTTATGGCCAATCTATTTTCATCTGCAACCCGGGCCGAAACCTGATCGCCAATTTTCAGCGCACCTTCTAGCAGAGAACCACGATGAATCACCGCATTGCCCTGCTTCTGGGTATCCACCACATCGAATCTGACAGCGCTGCCCTGCAGTACACCCTGGTCTCCAATCTGGCCACCGGATTCTCCGTAGAAAGGCGTGACATCGAGCACCAACACGGCTTCCTGCCCTGCCTCAACTTCCTGCAATGAAGTCCCGTCGGATGAGAACAGGCCGATTATCGAAGAGCTACCCTGTAATGCATCATAGCCGATGAATTCGGTTGCGACTGCAGGATCTATTTCGAGTTTGTCGACCGCTGCAAATCTGCTCGCCTCCCGAGCCTGATTCTGTTGTGCCGCCATGGCCTGCTCGAAACCCTGCATGTCCAGTTTCAACTCGTGCTCGCGCGCCACATCGGCTGTTAGATCAACCGGGAAGCCATAAGTATCATAGAGCTTGAATACAGTCTCACCGGGAATAGTGTCGCCCTGCAAATTTTTGATGGCCTTATCGAGAATGACCATGCCGTTCTCGAGTGTGCGGGCAAATTGCTGTTCTTCTTCGGCCAATACTTTTTCCACCAACGCCTGCCGTTCGATTAACTCCGGATAGGCCGACCCCATTACCCGGGCAAGCGAAGCCACCAGCTTGTAGAAGAAAATATCTTTAACACCCAGTTGATACCCGTGGCGGACAGCACGACGCACGATGCGGCGCAGCACGTATCCCCTGCCTTCTTTCGATGGCACAATGCCGTCTACTACCAGGAAGGCACAGGAGCGAATATGGTCAGCAATTACGCGCAGTGAATTATCGTTTAGATTCTTTGTACCAGTGATTTGCGAGATGTCCCTGATCAGACTCTGGAACAAATCGGTTTCATAATTACTGTGCACGTTCTCCAACACCGCAGCCAGCCTCTCCAGACCAGCGCCAGTGTCAACCGAGGGTTTCGGCAGCGCTGTCATGCTGCCATCGGCTTTGCGTTCGAACTGCATGAACACCAGGTTCCAGATTTCGATATAACGATCACCGTCTTCATCAGAACTTCCCGGCGGACCACCAGCCACATCGGGCCCATGGTCGTAAAATATTTCTGAACAGGGACCACAGGGTCCGGTATCCCCCATCGCCCAGAAGTTATCTTTCTCTCCCAGACGGGAGAAGCGCTGTGGATCTACTTTGATTTCATCCAGCCAGATCGCCGCTGCCTCGTCATCGTCCTGGAATACCGTAATCCAGAGTTTCTCAGCTGGTAGCCCCAGATCGACCGTTAAGAATTCCCAGGCATACTGGATAGCTTCACGCTTGAAATAATCCCCGAAAGAGAAATTTCCCAGCATCTCGAAAAAAGTATGGTGGCGGGATGTATAGCCGACATTCTCCAGGTCGTTGTGTTTGCCCCCAGCCCGAACACAGCGTTGCGAGCTAGTGGCACGGGGGCAGGCTCGCACTTCATCGCCGAGGAATGCATCCTTGAATTGCACCATGCCGGCGTTGGTAAACAGCAGCGTCGGATCATTTCCCGGCACGAGCGGGCTACTGGACACAATCTCATGATCACGCGCCGCAAAAAAGTCCAGGAACCTCTGTCGAATTTCTGTGCTGTTCATTGTAATTTCTGGAAGAAAAATCCCAGTACAGCCCTTTCGAGGCAATTGATTGAAAAAAGCAGGGGATTATAGCGTTTAATGTGGCAGGAGTGCAGGGGGTCCGCCTGTAATCCTCGGATTAAATCTCGCCGGAGTCATCCTGAAGTGTTTCGCCGTCGTCAGTGGACAACAGCGTAGCAGGCGAGGGATTCATGGCGAACGGACCAAAGGACTTATCCACCGGCACGCGGAGTCTTCCGTCGCTGGAGAGAATTACTGCAATGACTCGAGTCTGAGGAAAGTGGCTAAGTACAATAGTAATAATAATCAGGAACGGCACGCATAGAAACATACCTGGAATATTCCAGATGTAACCCCACAATGCCAGGTTCAATAATATTACGATGGGGCTCAAATTAAACGATGATCCCATCAGGCGGGGCTCCAGGATATTACCTATGCATATCTGGAGCAGTCCAATACCCGGTAGCACCAATAAGAAAAGTGTATAGCCTTCAGATTGAGCCAGTGCGATTAGCGCTGGAAATAAGGTGGCAATGATGGAGCCGACCGTTGGAATAAAATTAAGTAGAAAGATAAGCAGACCCCAAACACCAGCGAAATCTACTTCCACGATTCGTAAAAATATATAACTCAATATGCCGGTGAGTGAGCTGGTAAACATTTTGATACTGATGTATTTCTGAATATCATCTCGAATACGATCGATGATCCGATTTACATCTCCTTCTTTCTCAGGATCAGCCACCAGTGCAGAAATTTTCTTGCTGAAGTGTCCCTGCTCTAAAAAAAGAAAGCCGATATAAATGAGAATGAGTCCGCCGCTGGCCAGAATCCCGGTTAGTGAAGAAGCGATAGAGGTGGCAAAGGTGGGAATATCGATCCAGCCAGTAAGCAACTGCGTAAAACTCTGACCCTCAAAATCGAAAAAATCGCCAAGCGACAATCCCTCGAATCTCGCTGTAAGGTTTTCCTGATAGATTGGTGCTACATCCAGAACATCATCGATTATTGACGTCAGAAAATTAATCAGTGCCCAGATTAGCGCAATGAAAGTCAACAGCGAAGCCGCCAGGCATGCGGGTATGGGGATACGAAAGGACCGAATTTCGATTCGATGAAACGCCTGTGCCAGAGTATTGATTAAGTACCAGAGCGCAACAGCAATAACAAGCGGCAGGAGTAATTCTTTACCTATGAATAGTAGGTAAAAGACGAGGACTACGAGTACAGAAGCAGCCGTGTAGTTCAGTACTTTCATACTCCACTTTCCCTTTAAGTATCCTTTGATGCATCAGCTACCGATACATTCATTGCGCGTCCCTCTGCCTGGCCGTTTCGTACACCACAGTCACTTGGTGCGCAATATGTAGGTTTTTTTACACTTACACGCCGATTTGAGAAGAATATCACATTTTCATGGGCCCACACTCATTACTCTAGAGAACGGAGTAGTCAAAAATCAATCCTGAAGTTGATGTAGGAATAAGGATGGCTGAGTGAAGCTGGACGGATATTCAAACCTGATCAAGATTGGCGAAGGGGGTATGGCGCATGTGTATCGCGGCATACAAGACTCCCTGCAACGCCCTGTTGCTATTAAATTGCTGATCAATGATCTCAGTTTTGACGAAGAAGCGCGACACCGCTTCGAGCGTGAGTCCTATATCATTGCCCGACTTAACCACGCCAATATCATCCACGTCATCGACCGTGGTATCAACAGAGAAGAAATGCCCTACTTCGTCATGGAATATGTCGAAGGAATTGAGTTGAGCACAGCTGCAAAAATCAGAAATATCAGCTACAGCGAAAAGATTGACATCATTATCCAGGTGTTAAAGGCACTCAGCTACGCACACAACAACAACGTCATCCATCGAGATATTAAACCGGATAATATTCTCATCGATGACGATTGCAATGTAAAAATTCTCGATTTCGGTATAGCACAATTTTATGAAGGTAAGGGAAAGAGCGGTGAGCGAACCTGTACCGGCACGATTATGGGTACCTATAATTACATGTCGCCGGAGCAACGCAAGTCGTCTGAAAATGTCAGTGCACAAAGTGACCTCTACTCCGTGGGTGTAGTCATGTACGGCTTGTTTACTGGAAAATTACCAACTGGTCGTTACCCGGATCCAATGGTGCTTAACCAGGACATTCCACAAGAACTGAATGCGCTGATTTTAAAATGTCTCAACACGAACCCTGACGATAGACCACGCTCGGCCGAACAGCTTAAGACACAGCTATTGGCGCTTTCCAAGGGCGCCCATCTTAACACCGAGAAAAAAACTTCGCGCTGAGCAGGGAATTACCCAGATCAAATCCAAGTTCCTATTGCTGGATGTACTCAGAGAAGACAAATACGGCGGCTTTTATCTTTACCAGCAGAAAGAACACAGCAATCTTCTCGCCATCAAGAAAAAGACCAATATCGGCAACGGCTTCAAGGTCAGCAATATGCTGGCTTCATTGGAACACCCAAATATTGTTAATACACTTGGTACATCACGTAATGAACAGCTTTTTTCCCTTGTACAGGAATATATGAGTGGTGGCACATTCCAGGATAAGCTCGCCTATCAACTGAACTGGCAGGACGCTCTCAAGATAGGGACACAAATTTGTGATGCGATGATCTTTGCCCATAACAATCGTATTGTGCATGGCCATCTTCGATCCACAAACATTCTGTTTACTCCAGAAGGCGACGTAAAACTGACGGATTTCGCGCTGGTAGATGATGTTTCCGATGTTGAGACTGCCCAATACTATTACCTGGAGGGAGAAGAGCGTTCCCAAGCGGCTGACATTTACGCCGTTGGAGTTCTGCTTTATCAGCTATTTACCGGTTGCCTGCCCAGACGCCGTAACGAATCGGGATTCACAGTCAGAAAGGTTTTTTCCAAACTTCCCGCCGAAATCCAGGGCCTAATTACTAATATGTTATCCACGAGCCCCCGCAATCGGGATCCGCAGAGCTTGCATCGTGCTATTGAGCTATTCGAAAAGCATTCGCACCGAAAACTCCGCAAATCGTTTACTGATAAACCACTACGTGATAAAAATCGAGAGTCTTATCGCCGCTGGGACGATGTGGGTAGTTGGCAGCCAGCCAGGACTGGAGCCCTTACTGCCGTATACAGTGGCAACAGGCGTATCGGACGCATGAATCTGTTGTTCGCAATTCTTGTCCTGGTTTATGCACAGTACTTATTCATTTTTGAAGGGCAGGAAAAGATCGTCCAGAGCATGCCAGCTGCATATAGTGCTGTGGTCAATGGATTTGAGGGATTTCTAGGTATAACTAATGTCAGAGGAACAATACCAGGTGAGAATAGCCGGCTGTACTGACACGGGTTTACGAAGAAACCATAACGAAGACCATATCGGCTTCAATCAACAGTTGGGTATCGCAGTGCTGGCCGACGGAATGGGCGGTCACCAGGCTGGTGAAATTGCCGCCCACATGGCAGTTGAATCGGTGCTGGAAAAGCTGCAAGACCTGGTGGACCAACAATCCGCCAGAGCGATAACTGGTTCTCAGATATTGGAATTTGTCTCCAATACAATTTCTGCTAGTAACAACATGATTTATCAGGCATCGGAGGCCCAGGATGAACACAAGGGAATGGGTACCACGCTGGTGGCGGCGATAATAGAGGGGTCTCAAATCTACGCCGGTCACGTCGGAGACGCGCGGCTTTATCTGTTCCGGGACAGAACGCTCAAGCGAATCACCAGGGATCACAGCCTGGTCCAGGATTTAGTCGACCGGGGCTTCTATACCGAAGAAGAAGCTCGTGTGGCCAATGTCGGTCATATCGTTACCCGGGCACTGGGCACTAGGGCCGAGATCGAAGTCGAAACGGCCCAGCACGAATTGCAGCGCGATGACGTGCTACTACTGTGCTCCGATGGGCTGTCAGACATGGTGGCAGATTGGTCGATTGAGGAGACATTAAAAGAAAGAGGTGAGGATCTGCAAGCTACCGCCAGCAAGCTGGTGGATTTGGCAAACAGGAACGGAGGCAAGGACAATATCTCAGTAATTCTCATGCAGGTCTACGACACTAAAGATTAACCAGGTAGAGGGTTAAATAGAGAGCACAGCATGCCAGGAAAATTGGAACTCAGTTTTAATTCAACCGTACTCGGCGAGTATTCTCTCGACAAGGAAGTGCTGACTGTCGGCCGCAAGGAAGACAACGACATATGCATTGATAACCTGGCTGTCAGTGGACACCATGCCAAGCTACTGACGATTTTTAATGATTCCTTCCTGGAAGATCTGGACAGCACCAATGGGACTTTCGTCGATGGAGTCGCCATCGAGAAACATCCACTTAAGAGCGGCGATGTATTCGTCATCGGTAAACACGAGCTACGCTACGTAAATGAATCCGCATCAAGCGAAGACGATGCCGATAAAACCGTGCTGATCAGGCCCAAAACCGAACAATCCGCTCACCCCAACGCGGCGGCAGACAGAGCAAGCGTGGAGTATGAGCCACAAAAAATCCACGCCACAGCTGATGACCTGGAACACGCCAGGCTGCAGATTCTTAATGGTTCGGGCGCTGGCAAAGAGTTGCCCCTGGTTAAAGCTTCAGTAAAACTCGGCAAATCCGGTGCTGGAATAATATAGATCAACAAGCGCCCCGATGGCCACTTTATCGTCTGCCTCGACCAGCCCTCGGGCACTTCGCCGTCCAGTGTTAACGGTGAGGATATAGGTGCGCGCGGTCAAACTGGAAAATCACGACGTGATCGAAATCAATCGGCTGAAAATCGAATACTTCCTGGCCGGATAGGCGCGACTTTCTCAGCACCATTCTGGCGCTGGAAATGCGTTTTATGCGGTCAACTTCCCCGCCCCTGTCGTGCCGCCGACGTGCACTGAGCGCGATTGTATCTGGCTGCTGCCTCATATACTCTTCAGTAGCGCTCTATCCGATGACGTGGAACACACCAGGTTCCGGAGCCTGGCGCCTTATTGTATTGCCAATCTGCTTTGAGACCATTATGAAATCAATCAAATTTTACCATTCAATTATCTGCCCGCGCTGCGCGATGGCTCGCAGGGAACTGAAGAAACTGAAAGAAGAGTTCCCCGACCTGGAAATCGAACCGATCGAGGTACTTACCAAGCGAGGGAAAAAGAAGGAAGACGGAGTTAGACAATTTCCTGCACTGGTGCATGCGGATAAATCCCTGTCTGGATTCATCCTGACTCGTGCAGCAATTCGTAGTTTTCTGGTGGATATATAAACAATCGATGCAAGTGTCGATTTACAACTGACTGACGGCTGCCACCTTATCGATGTGTAAGCGCCTGATAGGCGTCAAAAGCGTGCTGCCCTATTTTAGCGAAGATCGTAGCCAGCGGCGAAGTTACTTGTAGTAAAATCTGTCGTTCCACCAGGTCGTACAGACGAGCCAGATGACCGCGGTGGGTGCCACCAGGCGTGCTATCCAAAGTGGCGACCACAACCAGGTCGAGGGGCTCGACCACGAAGATAAGCTGACCACCATAGCCCCAGGCGACAGGCACCAACATGCCGGCCAGGTCTCTGAGCCACCAGCCATAGTAGTGACCCTGGCCGCGGGGGGAGCGTGCGTGAGGGCGATGAGATAGCTGTATCCATTGTTCGGAAATTACCTGCCGACCGTCGTAAATACCCCGGTTTAAATAAAGCTCACCGAATACCAACATCTGCCGTGGTGTCATTTCCATGTCATTGCCACCAAAATAAACGCCTTGGGGATCCTGCGACCAGTAGGACATGGAGTAACTCAGTTGTGAAACCAGGTTTTGTTGAGCGAAGGACTTGGTGTCCAACTCGGTGGCACGGGTAATGATGGCTGATAGCAGGTGAGTGCTACCGGTACTGTAAAGCATACGGGTACCCGGTTCGGCTACCAGCGGTTGATTGATGGCGAATTCTACCCAGTTGTCACTCAGCACCCATTTGCCATAGTTGCGATTGCTGGTTGTCTCCAGTCCTGACTGCATGGTTAACAAATTTTCTATGGTAATGTTCAGCTTGTCGGCGTTGGATTGATCGGAAATATATTCCGGAAAGTATTGCGCGATAGGCTCATTCACCGAGTCGATATAGCCCTGCTCGATAGCGATACCTATGAGCGCCGATATGACGCTCTTGGAGGCCGATTTCATATTAGCCGGACGTCGCGGGTCGGTGTCGTTGTAGTATTTCTCAAATACCAGTTCACCGTGGTGACTGATCTACAAGCGCGGCAGGCGCTGCGCCTCTTGGTGGGCATCCGGGAAGTCGTATTGTGACAGCTTATTTGTGACTGGATCAGCTGCGTGCAGAAATGCAGCCAGCAAAACCGCAGCAAGTGCCATAAACGATGTAGTTAGAAGTTTCATTTGCGGAATAGTAGTAAAAGATCCACAAAAGTTAAACGCTTAGTTAGGAACCCTCTGAACAAATATAGCTTCAGATATTACTAAATGCCTCAGAGACAATGCCGGGAGTGAGGATTTGTGGAAGGATGACAGGCTCTTTGGAGGCATCGCCTGGATACAAGACATAAAGGGGTACGGAAGGCCGGTTGAATCGTTCGAGTACCGCCGTTATTTCCGGGTCTTCGTTGGTCCAGTCGCCTTTCATGTAAGTAATATCATTGTCCGCCATCGCCTGCTGCACGCGTTCAGTGCCCAGCGTTGACTGCTCGTTGAACAGACAAGTAATGCACCACGCGGCAGTCATGTTCACGAACACCGGCCGCCCGGCAGACTGTAATTCATCCAGCCGCGCCGTACTGAATACTTCATAATCCTGTACCAGGTTGCCATCTTCATCGACCTCTGCAGAGGCGAACTGATTAACCGCCGAGGATTGCAGGAATGGCGTCTGCATAAGGTAAATAGCGATGGCGATGGCGCCGACACCTACAGCAAGCTGTGCCGTGCGCATGATTGGTCCGAGAGTGTGGCGTCGCTGATACATCCAGGCAGCGAAGGCCAGCAGCACACAGACACTCAGCACCAGAGACATGCCCATCACACCCACCTGGGTACCCAGTACCCACAGGAAGAACAGGGCGCTGGCATATAGTGGAAAGGCCATGAATTGCTTGAATGTCACCATCCAGGAGCCCGGCTTGGGCAGGTAACGGAATAGCGCGGGCATAAAAGACAGTACCAGGATTGGGAGAGCCATGCCGAAACCCAAGGAGATGAACACCAGCATCGCCACCGCCCAGGATTGGGACAATGCAAACCCGATGGCCGGCCCCATGAAAGGCGCGGTGCAGGGCGTTGCTACGGTAGTGGCGAGTACCCCGGTAAAGAATGATCCCTTGTAGCCGCCATCTGCGGCCAGTCCACCACCGGCGCCCATCAGGCCGGTGCCGATCTCAAACACGCCAGACAGGCTCAGGGCCATCATAAAAAAGAGATAGACGATAAAGGCCAGAAACCAGGGCTGTTGAAACTGGAATGCCCAACCGATCGCTTCGCCGCCCGCGCGCAGTCCTATCAATACCGAAGCCAGCACCACGAAAGCAGTAATCACACCGACGCTATAGACAACGCCGTCCATGCGTTGCTTGTAGCGGGTCTCACCGATGTTATTGGTAAAACTCAGCGCCTTGATAGACAGCACCGGGAATACACAAGGCATCAGGTTCAGAATCATTCCACCCAGCATGGCAAACAACATAAACAACAACACACTGCCACCGCTTCCGGAAGCAGTACTGGAATTGTCAATCGCAGCCAGCGGTACAATCGTGGTCTGGTTGGCATCGGCGGCAGGATTGACGAACTCATAAGAGCTACGCACACCCGCTTCATCCTGCAGCACCAGTACACCGAAAACTTCGGTCAGATCGGTGACCATACGGCGGGGCTGCTGGTGAGTGATCTGCAGAAGGTTCTGCTGGAAACTCACATCTCTGAGAGGTCCTGGCTTGATGATGCGGCGCTGGTCCGGAAAGAACCAGGCCTCGCTGTAGTTTGTGAAGATGGGATCCGGTGACTCGAATCCCAGGCTGACACGCTCGCCCGCGACAGCGATGATGGTCTTGATCTCATGCTCGAGGATCGGCAGCTTCTCTCGGCTTGCTGCAAACAGCGGCACAGTGGAGGCATCCAGTTCCGTAACCTCCCCCACCGGCAGGGTTAAACTTAATCGTTGTTCACCGGGAATGCAGATCAGGTCGCATACATTCCAGTACGCCAGGGTGCTCAACTCTACGGTGTCGCCCACATAGTCCTCAGGCAGCGTGATAGCTACGCTTAGTAGCACTTCTTCTTCGTAGCCAAAATTCACCAGATCCGATTCGTAGAACGGCAGCCAATGTGGAGCCGGCCATTGGATGTCCCCAATAACTGTACCTTCGGGCGCGTTCCATTCGTTAAGGCTGGTGGGCTCGCCGCTGTCGCCACCCATTTTCCAATAGGTGTGCCAGTGTTCTGCCGGGTCCAGGCGCAGACCCAACCAGGTGGTTTCGCCTGGAATGATATTGCTCGTCTCAGCCAGCAGTTCGACTTCGATGCTGTGATCCCAGGCCACATTGCTCGGGTGTGCTTGAATATCGAAAGCTTGTCGATTGCCTTGCTTGTCGACGAACGACAACAGCCCTGCTATTTCGCTCAAGTCTGCTGGATAACGACGGTGTTGCTCTGTGGAGATCTGGATGCGGTCACCGTCCAGCATGACTTTGCGGTAGGGTGCATAGCGCATAAGCCGGCGCTGGGTTGGGAAGAACCAGGCTTCGTCGACATTGTCGAACAGGGCATCGGGTGCCTGTACCATGACATTTACTTTGCCGTCATGGGCGTTGAAATTTGCCGCCAGCTCATGCTGATCAATCGGTACGGGGGTCAGCTCTCGCGTCTCTGCAAAACCCGCCTGCCAGCGAGGATCGATTTCCAGGCTGTCGCCGACCGGTAATGATAGTGAGAATGTGGCATTGCCGGGTATACAGATTTCGTCACACACCTGCCAGTCAATCCGCGCACTCAGCTCGAAGGTCTCAGCATCGAAATCCGCAGGCACCGACAGCGCCATGGGCAGATACACTTCCCGCTCATAATCGAAGGTTACCAGCCCGCTATCCAGGAACGGAGCCCATTCAGGGATCGGCCACTGGATATCACCGACGCTGGCACCCGGGGGTAATTGCCACTCGCTGGCTTCGGTCGCCTCGCCACTGTCGCCGCCGAATTTCCAATAGGTGTGCCAGTTTTCGATCGGATCCAGGTGGATCGCCAGCCAGGAGGTTTCCCCGGGGACGACGTTGGTAGTCTCCGAAATCAGTTCGACCTCGATTTGATCGGTCTTGTGAACCTGCCCTTGTGCAGTCAAGGCATAGCTCATAAATCCCAATAAAATCAGTATGTTATGTCTATATTTTTGCATATTGTCGGGCGTTGCCTGGAGCCAGCAATTTTACTCGCTTAGAGCTGACGAAGATGTGCTAGAAGGTAACAAATTCGCCCCTCTGTGTCATGATACAGTCGGCACATTTGCTGACTACTTGTGCCCGCCGAATTCAGCAACCCTGCCAGCAATTTCTGTGACAGCCACTTATCCGATCCCGGTTAAGGCCTTATGCATTAGACCCGGATTTCGGGAAAATCGTGCAGCAAAGTGTGCTGTGGTCAATCTAGCGCCAGGATCTGTTCTACCATGAGTTGCAGACTCTGCTTACCACGGAACTCATTGATGTCCATTCGATAGCCGATCTCTATCACTGCAGTGTCTTCTTCGGGCCACTGCGCTGCAGCAACATTAAAGGCGATTGCGTCGACTGCCTGTTGCGGAGACTCGACCGGACTCAGTACCATCTTCAGGTGCTTCTCCCCCACTCGGCGCTGTTGCAGCAGATTGAAACGTCCATCGAACAGCGGTTCCGCGAATTCCTGGCCCCAGGGTCCCGCTGCTGCCAGTTCAGCGGCGGTTTCCATCGACAGCCAGTGCTCCTCCAGCTGACCATCGCTGAACAGTGTTGCCGTCAGCTGATCATCACTCAATAATCGTGCTGCCTCCGCTTCGAATGCCTGTCTGAACTGGTCGAGCTGGCTTTTCTCCAGGCTAAGTCCTGCTGCCATGGCATGGCCGCCGAATTTGCTGAGCAGTCCCGGATGGTGGCTTGCCACGGCCTCCAACGCATCGCGAATGTGAAAGCCCTTTATCGAGCGGGCCGATCCTTTTAGTAGCAGGCTGTCACTGCCCGCCTCCGTGACTTCGGCAAAGGCGATGACCGGCCGATGAAAGCGGTCTTTAATGCGGGATGCCAGGATGCCCACCACACCCTGGTGCCAACGCCCATCGAACAGACACAGGGCCGGTGGTAAATTGTCTTCTTCCACAACCAGTTCATCCAGAATTTGCATCGCCTGGTCCTGCATGTCGGCTTCTATCAGCTTGCGATCCTGATTCATGGCATCCAGCTGCAGCGCCAGCTCGTAGGCGCTGCCGGCACGGTCGGCAAGCAGGCACTCGATACCGGTTGACATATCATCGAGACGCCCAGCCGCATTGAGTCGCGGACCGACACCAAACGCAAGATCGCTGGCGGTCAGTCGTTGTGCCTTGTGTTTTGCCACTTCCAGCAGAGCCAATATTCCGGGACGAGTTCGTCCCGCCCGAATTCTCTTCAGCCCTTCATCCACCAGAATACGATTGTTACGATCAAGTGCGACAACATCGGCAACCGTGCCCAGCGCCACCAGATCCAGAAGATTTGCCATATGAGGTTCTTCAATCCCCTGTTCAGTGAACCAGTTCAACTCTCGCAACCTGCTGCGCAAGGCCAACATGACATAGAAAATGACACCGACACCGGCGATGCACTTGCTGGGAAATGCGCAACCTCCCTGGTTAGGATTGACGATTGTGTCAGCGTCAGGTAATTGCTCTGCCGGCAGATGATGGTCGGTAACCAGCACCTGGATACCAGCCTGCTTCGCCGACCTCACGCCTTCAATGCTGGATATCCCGTTATCAACTGTTATGATCAGATGCGGCTCTAATACTTTGGCAAGTTCGACGATCTCAGGAGTCAGTCCGTAACCGTAGTCGAAGCGGTTCGGTACGATGTATTCGACGTGCCTGGCTCCAAACCAGGTCAACGCATTGATGGCCAGGGCGCAGCTGGTAGCACCATCGGCATCGAAATCCGAAACGATGAGAATCTTCTTCTGTTGAGCAAGGCAATCGACCAGCAGGTCAACTGCCTGTTCCATTCCGCTAAGCAGATCCGGTGCCAACAGGTTCTTGAGGCCAAGTTGCAATTCTTCGGCGCTGTGTATCGGACGTTGACTATAAATGCGGCTGATCAGCGGATGCAGGGTGTCTGGCAGGTCGAGATCTGGATTGGGGATTCTGCGCTTCAGATGAATGGGCATCGTCACTAGCGGCGACAATGCGCTTTGATGAAACTCGTTACCTCGTCCAGCTCATTAGCGACCACGCTGTAGCGCTCCTCCCGCTCGAATAAATCCTGCAGCTGTACCGGTAATTCAGGAGTCTTCAGCCCGGCGCTGGTGATAGCCTCGCTGAATTTTGCCGGATGGGCGGTAGCGAGAGCAATTATCGGCGTGTCAGCCGAGCCGCCACAATCCCGCGCCGCCTTTACGCCGACGGCCGTGTGTGGATCCAGCAGCTTGCCGGTTTGCTGAAACACCTCGGCGATTACTTCACAAGTAGTAGCATCATCCACACTGGCACTATCGAAGCAGTCCTTGACTCGCTGCCACTGCTGCTCAGACACACACAACGTCTGCTTACCAAAACGACCCATAAAGTCAGCCAGCGTGGGGCCGTCCCGATCAAACAAATCAAACAGGTATCGTTCGAAATTACTGGATACCAGGATGTCCATGCTGGGTGAAAACGTCTCGCTAAGATCGGTGACCGAGTAGTCGTTGTTGTGGATGAAGCGATGCAGAATATCATTCTTGTTGGTGGCGACAATCAGGCGCTCGATCGGTAACCCCATGCCCTTGGCCAAGTAGCCGGCGTAGATATCCCCGAAATTGCCAGTGGGAACCGAGAAGGACACGGCCTGATCGGGAGCGCCGAGTTTCAACGCCGCCGAAAAGTAGTAGACGATCTGCATCAGGATGCGTGCCCAGTTGATGGAATTTACCGCTACCAGCTGCCGATCCGTTGGCAGGAAGGACTGATCGGCGAAGGCCGCCTTCACGATTCGCTGACAATCGTCGAAATTGCCTTTAACTGCCAGGTTGAACACATTATTACCCGTCACAGTGGTCATCTGCTTACGCTGCACATCCGAGACGCGCCCGTGTGGATGCAGGATAAAGATGTCGACGTGAGCGGAATGCCGACAGCCTTCCAGCGCCGCAGAACCGGTATCGCCTGAGGTGGCACCCAATATGACTACCCGCTGGTCCTTGCGCGTCAATACATGTTCCAGGAGCCGCCCCAGCACCTGCAGCGCAAAATCCTTAAATGCCAGGGTTGGACCATGGTACAACTCGAGCATCCATTCGTTCTCGGCGAGTTGGGTAAGCGGCGCCACCTCGGGGTGATCGAATTCGGCATAGCTTTCCTCGATGATGGCACGTAGATCTCCGGCGGGAATCTCATCTCCGATGAAAGGTGTTATGATTTTGAGTGCAAGCTCCGGATAAGCCAATCCCTGGTAGCTGCGAATTTCGTCCGCGGTCAATACTGGCAGTTCTTCGGGAACGAACAGGCCTCCATCCGGTGCCAGGCCAGTCAACAGCACATCCTCAAAGCTTTGGGGAGAACAGCCACTGCGGGTGCTAATGTATTTCACGCTAGTTGTTTCCTAATGCCTAGTCAGCTTCGCCATGAAACGGTTCGACACGAATACGATTGATGCTCCCCGATACGTCATCCAGTGCCTCAATGGCGGAGATCGCATGGTTGAGTTGTTTTTCGGCGGCTCGGTGGGTGAGTATCACGATTGGTATGATTTCACTGATCGCTTCTTTCTGAATGACCGCTTCAATGCTGATGTCGTGTTGCTGGAGAATACTCGATATCTTCGCCAGGACTCCTACTTTGTCCAGGGCTGGGATACGCAAGTAGTATTCGGCTTCGATCTCGTCGATAGCCAGGACGGGTAGATCATCTCGCATCTCACGATAACCTAAAGCCGGATAGACTGGCTCATGAACACCAGCGCTCAACTGCCTGCCAATATCAATCAGGTCGGCAACCACGGCAGAGGCTGTTGCTTCTGCTCCCGCCCCCGGTCCGCTGTAGAGCGTCGCTCCCACAGCATTGCCATGCACTAAAATGGCGTTGCCCACACCATTGACGTTTGCTAACAATCGAGACTTGGATAACAGCGTGGGGTGTACTCGCATTTCTATACCCTTCTCAGTTCTACGCGCAATACCAAGGTGCTTAATGCTGTAGCCGAGCTCATCAGCATAACTTATATCATCTGGCGTAATGCAGCTGATACCCTCGGTATAGGTCTTATCAAACTGCAGAGGGATGCCGAAGGCTATAGCACCCATGATGGTGAGCTTATGAGCCGCATCGATACCTTCCACGTCAAAACTGGGATCGGCCTCGGCATAGCCTAACTCCTGCGCCCGCCGCAACACATCTTCGAAGGGAGTTTGCCTGGCAGCCATTTCGGTCATGATGAAATTGCCTGTGCCATTGATGATACCGGCAAGCCAGTCGATCTGGTTGGCTGCCAGTCCTTCTCTCAGAGCCTTGATGATCGGAATACCTCCGGCCACGCTGCTCTCGAAGGCGAGACTCACATTGTTCGCCTGCGCCAGGGGAAATAACTCATTACCACGTTCGGCGATCAATGCCTTATTGGCGGTAACGACGTGCTTGCCGTTGGCAAGTGCCTGTTTAACCACGTCGAAGGCCGGCTCGTAACCCCCCATGGTCTCCACCACGATTTGTACCTGTGGATCGTTAACCACGGCGAATGGATCCGTACTGGAATTGGGCACGCCACACTTTTCAAGCAGTGCGCTTCGTTCGGCGTCCAGTGTGCGTGTCGCGACATGGCTCACTGCTATAGCACGATCCAGTCTCTTCGCGATCTCATCGGCATTGTCCTGCAATAGCAGCAGCGTACCGGTACCGACGGTACCCAAGCCGCAGATGCCAACACTAAGTGCATCGGAAGAGGGTGAGGTTTGAGAATTCACTTGTCTGGTCTCGAACAGTTCAACAACAAGTCGCGGATTATACTGGAAACGCCCAATAAACCCAGTGCAGTGGCTTGCTAAGGAAAGATGGATACTGGCACAACCGGGTGCCAGACGGAGGGGGTCTCTGGAGACTAGTTACTTACGGAATCTGCAGCATCGCCGCAAGTTGATCGACCTCTACATAACCGGGAATGAGACGTCCATCGGGAAATATCAGCGCTGGCGTACCTGTGATTCCCAGTTCGTTTCCGAGGGCATAATGGGCGAGAACCGGTGTCTCGCATTCTGCTTCCGGCAGGTTCTGCCCGTTCTTGGCCTGGGTGAGAGACTTGTGTCGATCCTCAGAGCACCACACAGAAATCATCTTCTGGTAAGAATCCGCATTCTCGCCCCCCCGTGGATACGCCATGTAGCGCACCTCAATACCCCTTTCCAACATTGCATCCATGTCTCGATGCAGGGCTCTGCAATAGGTGCAGTCAACATCGGTGAATACGGTAAGGCTGGCCTTAATATCTACCTCGGGTGTGAAGATGATCATCTGGTCTTCGGGTATGGCCGCAATTTTTTCCAGGGTTCGAACCTGCCGGATACCGGCGCTAAGATTCATCAATCCCGAATCCGTCGTCTGGTACATATCACCGGCGAACAGATAATCGCCCGATATATCGCTGTACAACATCTCGCCTGTATTAAGCTCAACTTCGAAGATATTCGTCAGCACTGTGGGCCTTATCTCAAGGATTTGCAGCTGGTTTTGTGAAGCCACCTCGATGGCTTGCACCAGCTTGCTACGCAGCGATTCATCCTGTGCCTGGGTCGTGACTGCGACAGCAGCCAGCAAGATAAGTGACAGGAGTGTCACAGTCCTGTAAGTTACTGATTTAATTGAATTCTTAATGAAGCTTTTCATTAAAATCTCCAGTAAACCCTAGTGGAATCCCCATTGCCTGCCGGGGCCAGTCGGCACGACTATTGAGTCTAGTGCGTTTTCACACTGAAAAGAAGACCGGATTCACAGCAAAGCAATTCACTTGCCAGAACGTGACCGGTAGCAGAGGCTTAGCCGGGCTTTTTATCCAGCTTCTCGGAAATCCGTGCCGCCCGGCCTGTCAGCTCACGCAGGTAATACAGCTTGGCCTGGCGAACGTCGCCGCGACGCTTCAATGTGACACTGTCCACCAGCGGACTATAAGCCTGGAACGTCCGTTCAACACCAACGCCGTGAGAGATCTTGCGCACGGTGAAAGATGAATTCAATCCCCGGTGGCGCCTGCCAATCACCACTCCTTCGAATGCCTGTAGACGTTCACGATCGCCTTCCTTGATCTTTACCTGTACGACCACGGTGTCACCAGGACCGAATTCTGGCAACTGTTTCGCCATTTGCTCGTCTTCGATCTGCTGGATGATTTTGTTCTTGCTCATCACTGTTGCTCCTGAATTTTCATCACGTCGAGGGTTCTTGCAGCCTCATTTACGCGCCTTGTATTCGTTCTTAAACTGATCCAGTAATTGCTGCTGTTCCTCATTCAGGCTCAGCGCCTCTAATAGATCGGGCCGCTTCAGCCAGGTACTTCCCAGGCTTTGTTGCAATCGCCATACCCTGATGGCTTCATGGTCGCCACTCAGTAGTACATCCGGTACCTGTTGGCCATCGACACACTGTGGCCTGGTGTACTCGGGACTGTGCAGCAGTCCATTTGCAAAACTGTCCTGCTGGGCTGACTCTTCGTCGCCCAGCGCGCCGGGTTGAAAGCGAATCATGGCATCAATCAACGCCATGGCGGCTACTTCACCGCCGCTGATCACAAAATCTCCCAGCGACCATTCTTCATCGATCTCAGATTCAATAATCCGTGCATCGATGCCTTGATAACGTCCGCACACCAGCACCATATTGGGTCGTCGTGCCAACTCGACGATATCGGCCTGGCGCAGCGTTGAACCCTGGGGTGACAAGTAAATCACCCTGGCGGTCTCCGTCTGCTGGCTAACCGCTTGCCTGGCCGAGTGTATCGACTCCAGCAAGGGCTCGGTCTTCATCAACATCCCGGGGCCACCGCCGAAGGGCTTGTCATCCACCGTGCGATGCTTATCGGGCGCAAAGTCACGGGGGTTCCAGAAATCTACCGACACCAACCCATTGTTAACCGCCCGACCGCTAATACCGTAGTCGGTAATGGCGGCGAACATTTCTGGAAACAGGGTGACAATACCGATCTGCATCACGTTCACCTCGGCCAGGAATCTGCCAGATACTATTCTCGATCCGGTTATTCCAGGTAATCTGTTTCCCAGTTAACCCTTATCGTCTGCGTTTCGGTATCGACCTTCTGGATCACCGATCCGGCGATATACGGGATCAAGCGTTCTCTCTCATCGATGCTCTGCGGAGTAGGTGTAACAACTAACACATCGTTAGCACCAGTTTCCAGAAGGCGGGCCACTATTCCAAAGTTCTCGCCCTGCTGGCTCAGCACCTGCATTCCTTGCAGCTCAAACCAGTAATAGCTGCCTTGTTCCAGAGCAGGCATTGCATTGATGTCTACAGCCAACTCCACTCCTGTGAGTTGTCGCGCCGTCTCAGGGTCATCGTAGCCCTTAATGTGGACAAGCAGACCGTTGGCCTGTTGTCTGTATTCATCTATTTCGAGTGCTTGCCAGCGATGCTCAATTTCCGCCAGCAAGTCTGCAAAGTCGAATATGTTTTCCGGTGCAGAGGTAAAAGAGTTCAGTTTGAGCCAGCCCTTTATGCCGTGTACCTTTCCCAGCTTACCCAGCACCACCTTGCTTGACTCCGTCTGCGAGCTATTAGCCATAGCTTGTTCCGGCAGCCCTGTCAGGATCCGCTTATCAGGCTTCGGCTGTGGCAGCCGCTGCAGCGTCCTTGGCCAGAGTGGATACGCGCACGCTCACCTGGGCTCCCTGTGATTGCCAGAAAGCCATGCGCTCAAGATCGAGCCGCAGGCGTTCTTCCTGCCCCTTGGCCAGCGGATTAAAGAATCCGATGCGTTCGATGAACCGGCTGTCACGGGCGCGCCTGCTATCAGCCACAGTGATATGGTAGAAAGGCTTTTTCTTAGCACCACCACGAGATAATCGCACCGTGACCATAAATAATTCCTGTTAGAAAAATCTGCGTTGTTTAGGGGCCCGGGTGCGATCGCTGCGGTTTGACCGGCGTCTTACACGACTTCTTTAGAAGGGCCCGGATAAAAAGGCGTGTATTCTAAGTCAATTGGCGCCTATATGGAAGTGCCAAGAGGCCTAATTTAATGACCATCAGGGGCGAGTGAAAGCTAGCAATTCTGAGGCTTTACAGGGATCGGCCCACTGCTCAAAACCGCGGTAATTTACCACCAGGCGGCATGCCCGGCAGCCCTCCCGGCCCCTGCATACCACCCAAACCCCGCATCATGTTGGCCATATTGCCGCCCTTCATCTTCTTCATCAGCTTCTGCATCTGCTTATGCTGTTTCAGGAGACGGTTGAGGTCCTGAATCTGGGTGCCAGATCCCTGAGTGATGCGGCGCTTGCGAGAGCCGTTGAGCAGGTTTGGATTGACGCGTTCCCGCATGGTCATGGAATTAATGATGGCCTCCATGCACCGAAACTGAGAATCGTCCACCTTATTCGCGGCGTGCGCTGGCAAGGCGCCCATACCTGGCATCTTGTCCATGATGTTGGCGACACCACCCATGTTGTGCATCTGTTTAAGCTGTTCCTTGAAATCTTCCAGGTCGAATCCCTTGCCCTTCTTGATCTTACGAGCCAGCCGGTCAGCTTTACCCTTGTCGACCTTTTTCTCGGCCTCTTCAATCAGGGATAGCACATCACCCATGCCAAGAATTCGGGATGCTATTCGATCCGGATAGAACGGCTCCAGGGCATCGACCTTCTCACCCATGCCAATAAACTTGATCGGCTTGCCGGTAATATGCCGCACCGAGAGCGCGGCGCCACCGCGGGCATCGCCGTCCGCCTTGCTCAGGATGACACCGGTCAGCGGCAGGGCATCGTTGAAGGCCCTGGCAGTATTGGCCGCGTCCTGACCGGTCATGGCGTCCACCACGAACAGGGTTTCGACCGGATTAAGCTGACTATGCAGCTGGCTGATCTCGCCCATCATCTGCTCGTCGATGGCGAGGCGTCCGGCGGTGTCGACTATTAACACATCGACAAATTTTTTCTGGGCCTCACGTAGCGCCGCCGCTGCAATATTCTGTGGAGACTGGCTGGCATCACTGGCGAAGCATTCCACCCCCACTTCATCCGCCAGGGTCATTAGCTGTTGAATTGCGGCTGGACGATAAACGTCGGCACTGACCACCATGACTTTCTTCTGCCGGTCTTGCTTCAGCCAATGGGCGAGTTTGGCGACAGTGGTCGTCTTACCTGCTCCCTGAAGGCCCGCCATCAGGACTATTGCCGGCGGTGTTGTCTTCAGATTGAGCTCGGCATTTGCCGAACCCATCAGTGATTCCAGTTCGGCCTGCACAATTTTGATGAACGCCTGGCCGGGCGACAGGCTCTTGGAGACTTCCTGACCCACTGCACGCAGACTGACCCGGTCGATAAAATCTTTAACAACCGGAAGGGCAACATCGGCTTCCAGCAAGGCGCGGCGTACTTCACGCAAGGCATCCTGGATGTTGTTCTCGGTCAGCGTAGCCTTACCGGTGAGTTTACGGAAGGTGCCGGAGAGCCGTTCTGTTAAGTTGTCAAACACTGTTAAATATCACCTGCTTGCTGGTAGTTGGTTTCAGTGAGCGGCGGATTATAGCTAATTCGCCTCGTCTGAACTATTAACCATTTATGCGCCCTGCTGCCTCCTTTCCCTGGGCATTCCCCCGCGTGGGCTACTGGATTAAAAAAGAACTTCAACCCCCACCCAGTATGTGCGACACTTTCCAGCCAATCAGTACAACACTTTTCCGATGCAAGTCACCGTAATCTCTGGGCTATTTGCCGTTCTCTTCTACCTGATGGGTGCCGTCTTTCAGGGTGTAAATTTTACCAGTAATAAAGACACCCGCACGGCGGTATTTACTTTCGGTGCCATGGCCGTAATCGCGCATGCCATCAGTGCCTTCGGCGTCATTCGTACAACTTCCGGTTATCATTTCGGCATCTTCGAGATCAGCACACTGATCGCCGTGTCTATATCTCTGCTGGTCATAATCAGCGCCTTGCGCAAACCACTGGAAAATCTGTTCCTCGGTCTATTCCCGTTGGCCATTCTCTCTATCCTGACATCCTTAGCCTTCAGCAGTAACTATCCGCCTACCGACATGAGTCCGGGATTGGCGAGCCATGTCCTGATATCGATACTTGCCTACAGCTTCATTACCATCGCTGCGTTGCAGTCAGTATTTCTGGCCTACCAGAATTACCATCTGAAGCATGCTCATGTCGGTGGCCTGATCAGCAAATTTCCACCCCTGCAGGATATGGAAGCATTTCTGTTTGAGTTGCTGTGGGTGGGTCAGGGTTTACTGAGTCTGGGTATCGTCGCAGGACTATTATTCATCGATGATATCTGGGGAATCGACGGCATCATTCACAAGACAGTCTTCTCACTGTTGGCGTGGATCGTGTTCGCGGTGCTGCTGTGGGGGCGCCATCAACTGGGATGGCGTGGTGTAACGGCAATACGCGGCACTCTGACAGGATTTTCACTGCTAATCGTCGGCTACTATGGGTCTAAATTAGCACTGGAATACATCTTCAGCTAAACAATTGGAAACTTAGTTAATAAATGGACACTGACAGTTCATCGCTAACGATACTCTTGTTGTACTTCGTATTGCTCATATGCGCTTCCGCCTATTTCTCAAGCTCGGAAACCGCCATGATGAGCCTGAATCGTTATCGACTCAAACACCTGAAGCGCAATAAACATCCAGGTGCAACTCGTGCCAGTAAGCTTCTTGAAAGCCCCGACAAGTTGATCGGCATTATTCTGATTGGTAATAACTTCACCATTTTCCTGGCGGCGTCGATCGCAACATCTATATCCATTATGTTACTGGGAGAACCGGCACCTTTAACTACGGCCATCATTCTTACCCTGATCGTGTTGATCTTTGCCGAAGTAACGCCCAAGACCATCGCGGCGCTGTACCCGGAAAAGATAGCCTACCCATCCAGTTTATTGCTCGCGGTGCTGTTGAAAATACTCTACCCGGCGGTGTGGATGGTTAATTTTGTTTCCAATGCTCTGGTTCGACTCATTGGATTTAGGCCAGAGACTGACGACAGCCATCAGCAGTTGAGTCCCGACGAACTACGCACGGTCGTGCATGAATCCGGTGCCCGCATTCCGCAGCGCAGGCAAGGTATGTTGTTGAACATTCTGGACCTGGAAAAAGTGACGGTGAATGACATTCTGGTACCCCGTAATGATGTGTTGGGCATCGATATCGGGGATGATCTGGACGAGATTCTCGATCAGATAGCCAGCAGTCAGCACACTCGAATGCCAGTATTCAAGCAGGACATCGACAGCATCATCGGCATTCTGCATCTGCGTAGTAGCGGCCGACTGATCCGAGTGGAAAACCTGAACAAAGCCGCCCTATTGCAGGAAACGACAGAACCCTACTTCATTCCAGAGAGCACCCCACTGCACACACAGCTGTTTAATTTTCAGCTGAAAAAGCTACGCATGGCTGTAGTGGTCGATGAGTATGGCGCCGTGAAGGGCATCGTCACCCTGGAGGACATACTCGAGGAGATTGTCGGTGAATTCACCACCGACATGGCAGCCAGCAGCAAGGACATTATAGAGCAGAGCGATGGCAGTTTTCTGATCGACGGGGGCGCCAGCATTCGGGAGATTAATCGAGCGCTCTCCTGGGACCTGGACAGCAGTGGAGCCAAGACCTTGAACGGGCTGTTAATGGATATTCTACAATCCATACCAGACTCTTCAGTAGGAATTGAGCTAAACGGATACTACGCCGAGATAGTGCAGGTGAAGGAAAATGTCATCCGCACAGTAAAGATGCGTGAATCAGAATCCAGTGTAATCACCATAGACGATGAAGATTAGTAACGCAGAATAACTGTCTTTACAGATTCAAACTTCTGTAATCCCTTCAACTCCCATGATTGCAGCTGATCGATTTCACGCTGCTCACACTTTACTGCCACGGACACAGCAAACGGAGCATTCAGTTGCAGTTGCCAGAACTGCCATGGCTCGGGAGCATCATCTCGTTCCCTGGCGAACGAGATTGTGATGCGACTGTCCGCAACGAATCCGAAGCTGAATTGACGCAGGGGAATTGCCAGCCCCAATCCACAGGCTTTTATATAGGCCTCCTTCAAGGTCCACAGGTCGTAGAAGCGCGTCAACTGGCTGGCATGTGGCAGTGCTTCGAGGTCATTCACCTCAGTCGGCGAAAAGTATCGATCGGCGATCTGCAGGACACGTCTGGATTTATTGCTGCACTCGATATCGACACCAATAGCCTCGTGCCTGCTTATCGCCAGCACCAGGCGGTCAGCGGAGTGGGATAGATTGAAGAAGAGCGGTTGGCTACGCTGGCCAGGATCGATGGACGGCTTACCGTAGGGATTCTCGACAAACCGCCACTGCTGCGGTGCGACTTCTGCATATTGAGTCAGCACAGACCGCATCATCATGCGTCCAAGCAGAAATTGCTTGCGGTGTCTGTCGAAGTAATAGCGGTGATACCGTTTGAGTTCGGCCGGCGTTAACCAATCCAGACAATGTGCTGCCAGTTCGGCCGCGTCGAAATCCGCTTGCTGGACATGCCACAGATGTATCTGGGAGTCATCGAGCTGCAGCATATTCGAGCTCCGCGACTTCCCAGACACAGTCTAATTGTCTGCGCGCTATGTGATTCTCACTGGGATAGGCCAATGCGTTGTTTACAAAGCGAATATTGTCCAGCTCGATAGACTGATTAACGTGGCTGTGCCCATACACGTGAATGTCTGGATTGAGCTTCCTCACCTGTTCCCCCAGGGCGTCACTTCCGAGTATGGGATAGATTCTTCTACACTGAACAGGAATTCTCGTCGGCATGACATCTATACCAGGTAAAAAGTGCGAAAAGCTGATCACGATTGTATTGCTGGTCGATAGCAGTGACTCATTTTTGTTGAGGAAGAAGTCGTTCAAGGCAGCTGCGTTATCGAGATGCACCGGCCATTGACAGGATCTGAAATCTCGCCAGGCCCGTCGTAAATGCCGGTCGGGCTCGCCGAAGGAAAAATCATACCAGCCCAGCAAGGGAACGATGCTTAATTCGCCATAGTGGTGAACATCTCTCAAGATTCCCAACTCTTTACACAGCGCTTCTATGGTATGAAATTTTTCCAACGAACAATCCAGTTCGTCTTCATCGATCCACAAGTCGTGATTTCCCGGCACAAAGAATACATCCATGAATTTTGAGCGCAGGGACTCGAATACCTGACGCAGAGCATCCAGCTGGTGAGAAACGTCCCCTGCCAGGATTAACACATCGCCCTGGTGACTGGTCTCGCCCAGAGACTGGATCCACTCCAGGTTTTCAGGATAATCCACGTGCAGGTCTGATACAGCATAAACTCTCATAGCTATGGTCCGGCTATCTGACTATGGGAATCGTTCCGGGCGTGTTGTCACGAATAAAGTCGGCAAGCAGCAGGTACTCCCCCCGTCGCGGATCGGATTTGCGCCAGGCAAGCCCAATCTCGCGCGATACATTCTCATTACTAAAATGTTTGAGTTGTAAATGTGTATCGCCCAACACGTCTGCTTCGGTAGAGATCGCCGGTAGCAGAGTCACACCCAGGCCGTTGGCGACCATCTGTACCAGGGTATGCAGGCTGGTACCCTGGTAGACCAGATCCCTATCGGCACTCTCAAGCTTGCAGGCTTCCAGGGCGTGATCCCTGAGGCAATGCCCTTCTTCCAATAACAGCAGACTCTCTCCCCGCAGTTGTTGCTGCCTGACCTGTTTGGATTTTTCAAGCGGGTGCCCGGGCGGCAGGCACAACAGAAATTCATCCCGTAGCAGGCTCAGAGTCTCCATCCCTGGCAAGGCATAGGGGAATGCCAGGATGATTAAATCCAGCTGACCCTGCTGTAGCTGTTGAGCCAGTTGCGCACTTAAATCTTCCTTCAGATACAGTTTCAGTTGCGGGTAACTGTTTCGCAATTCCGCCAGTAGACGTGGCAGCAAGAACGGGCCTATGGTCGGAATCACTCCAAGGCGAATCTCGCCGGCCAGCGCCTCATCGTGAGACCTGGCCAGGCTTGTGAAGTCTTGCACGCCTCCCAGCACCAGGCGCGCCTGGTGCAAAAGCCGTTCACCCAGTGGAGTGATCAGAACTGACTTCTTGGTGCGCTCGAAAATGATAACGCCCAATTGGGACTCCAGGTCCTGAATAGCTGCACTGAGCGTAGATTGGGTGACATGGCAGGCCTGGGCCGCCTTGCTGAAGTGTTTGTGCTCGGCGACTGCACAGATATATCGAAGTTGCTTGATGGAAGGGGCCATGGGCGCCAGATACTAATCGATAAAACCGATTAAGACATTAAAAAAATTAATTGGTTTTTATGAGTTCCAACCGCTACAGTGCCATCATCAAGTCCCGTCACAGCACTGACTTGTACAGCTTACTGTAGCGCTCAATTTTAGTTATCGACAGGAGAAACAACATGTCGCTGAAAGGATCCAAAACCGAAGCAAACCTGAAAGCCGCTTTCGCAGGTGAATCCCAGGCCAATCGCCGTTACCTCTATTTCGCCCAGAAGGCCGACGTGGAAGGATACAACGACGTATCTGCCCTGTTTCGTTCCACCGCTGAAGGTGAGACCGGCCATGCCCATGGCCATCTCGAATATCTGGAAGAAGTCGGTGATCCTGCCACTGGCATGCCAATTGGTGGCACTGCAGATAACCTGAAGGCTTCCGTGGCTGGTGAGACTCACGAGTACACCGACATGTATCCTGGCATGGCAAAGGATGCCCGCGACGAAGGATTCGACGAAATTGCCGACTGGATGGAGACTCTCGGTAAAGCAGAGCGATCCCATGCTAATCGATTTCAGAAAGCCCTGGATTCTCTGGACGACTGAAACCACTCCGCAAGTATTCCTGTCGCCGTAGCGGCGACAGGAACTCCAATTCGCCTAATTCAAATCACTTAAAAGAGACCATTCATGTCAGATCAGGGCAGAGAAGGAGGCCTGGACGCACCCACCAGACATCCACTCAATCAGGATGATCCTGCTTTCTGGGACGAGGCCGATCTCAACAAGGAACTGGAAAGAGTCTACGACATCTGCCACGGCTGCCGGCGCTGTGTAAGCCTGTGTAATGCCTTTCCCACTCTGTTCGACCTGATTGACGCGAGCGAAACCTTGGAAGTGGACGGCGTCGCGGTAGCCGACTACACGGAAGTTGTCGATCAGTGCTACCTGTGTGATCTGTGCTACCTCACCAAGTGCCCCTACGTGCCACCACATGAATGGAACCTGGATTTTCCCCATGTGATGTTGCGCGCCAAGGCGGTGAAATTTAGTAAAGGCGACACGAAATTCCGCGATCGTCTGATTACCAGTACCGACCTTATAGGCAAGGTCGCCTCCAAACCACTGATCAACAACGTGGTTAACGGCGGAAACAAGAATGGCGCCATAAGAAGTTTGTTAGATAAAACTGTAGGCATTCACAAGGAAGCCAATCTACCCGAGTACGTCAGCAAGACAGCCCGTAAAACTCATGCGGCGCAACTCTATGATCCAACCACCAGGCAAAGTTCAGACCACCAAGGAGATAAGGAATCAGTAACGCTCTTTACTACCTGTTACTGCAACTATAGCGAGCCCTCTCTCGCCGACAGCATCATCAAGATACTGCAGCACAACGAAGTAACGGTGGAACTACCGACGCGGGAACACTGCTGCGGTATGCCAAAGCTGGAACTGGGAGACCTGCCGTCGGTCAGGAAACTCAAGGAACAGAATATTCCGATCCTTTACGAGAGTGTGCAGCGCGGCAATGTAATCATGGCAACGGTACCCTCCTGCGTGCTCATGTTTAAACAGGAGCTGCCCCTGATGTTTCCCGAAGATGAACAGGTAAAGGCGGTAGCTGCGGCATTCCACGACCCGTTCGAGTACCTTTTTAAGCTACACAAACAAGGCAAACTCAAGACAGACTTCAATACTTCCCTGGGCAATGTCAGCTACCACGTCGCCTGCCATCAGCGGGTGCAGAAAATCGGACCCAAGACCAGACAGATCCTCGAGCTGATCGAAGGCACCGAAGTGAAGAGTATCGAGCGCTGCTCCGGCCACGATGGCACCTACGGTGTGAAGAAAGAGACTCTGCAGTTTGCCAATAAGATAGTCGCGCCCATCGTGCGCCAGATTAAGCAGCAACAACCGGATTATTATGGGAGTGATTGCCCGATAGCCGGTAAGCATATTGAATACAACTTGGACACAGACCAACCAGCCATGCATCCCATCGATCTACTGTTACTGGCCTACGGGCTACAGTGATGGAGAAAATTACCCTTACTGACTTGATGTCAATCGAAGCCTACGAGGCGCAGCGTCCGGCGATCCGGCAAGCCATGATGGAACACAAGAAGACACGAAAAGTGGCGCTGGGTCCGAATGCCATGTTGCACTTCGAAGACTACATGATAATGCGATACCAGGTTCTGGAGTTGATGCGGGCGGAGAAGATCACCGCAGAAGCGGACTTACTCGAAGAACTCCACACCTACAACCCGTTAATCCCCGATGGGAAAAACCTGAAAGTCACCCTCATGTTGGAATACCCTGATGAAGAAGAGCGCAGGCTCATGTTGAGCCAGCTAATTGGTATAGAAGAACTCATATCCATACAGATAGATGGATTCTCTCCGGTCTACCCTGTGACTAATGAAGACCTGCCCCGTTCCACCGATGAGAAGACTTCATCGATTCACTACCTGCGTTTCGAGTTCGACACCGAGATGATTGCGGCTGCAAAAGCAGAGGCGAATTGGATTATTCGCAGCGAGCATCTCAATTACCAGCACAGCACCACAAACCTGCCGCTGGATATTACCCAGTCTCTGCTAAGAGATTTTATCTGAGTCGCAATCCCCGCCAGACCTTCTCTATTGTGGGGTTTTCCCGCTTCAGTTACTATCGTCGGCTCTCCATTCGGGCGCGAGGACAGTAGTATGACCAGTCAAGTAAAAACAATCCGACTCATCAGCTTCCTGGCTGTACTGAGCATCTCATTCTCTGCCCTGACACAGAATCACGGCGATGCGAGCAATCTAAGCTCCATCAAAGCCATTCACTCCACCAATTTCGGCATTGACCAGTCAGAGATCGAGCAGATCAAGGCTGCCATGCAGGCCGCTGTCGATGGCGGACATATCCCCGGGGCCCTGTTACTGGTTGGCAATAGCGAGGGCGTCGGTGTATTGGAAACTGCCGGCATGCAGGGACCGGACAGTTCTACACCGGTGAATAAGGACACTATCTTCCGTATCTATTCCATGACCAAACCCATCATCAGCGTCGCGGCGATGTCGCTGGTGGAGGATGGACTGCTACGCCTGGACGACCCGGTCAGCAAGTACATTGCTGAGTTTGATAATCTCAGAGTCATCGACCGCGAGACTGACCAGATCAGCGCTGCTCGCAACGTCATGACTGTAGAAAATCTGCTGACTCACGAATCCGGGCTGGTACAGGAAATTTTTGCCGGAGGCACGGCACTCGGCAACATGTACCAGGAAAGTTTCCCTGACTACTCCGACATCACTGCCCGTGATCTGGCAGGCCGCCTTGGCAAACTACCGGTCTACTTTGAACCTGGCAGCGCCTGGCACTACGGCCACTCCACAGACGTACTGGGTGCAGTGCTGGAAGTCGCCGCAGATAAACCTCTCGATGAGTTGCTCAACGAACGCATCTTCGAACCCTTAGGCATGGATGAAACTACATTCTATGTACCGAAGAGCAAGTCATTCCGTATTGCCGAGCCAATTCATGGCCAGATGGCAGACTACACACAAGTTAAGGCAATGTTCTCCGGAGGTGGTGGGCTCAATTCAACCACAGAGGACTATGTGCGATTCGCAGAGATGTTGTTAGGCGGTGGCGAATATCGTGGTCATCGAATTATCGAACAAGCCACTCTGGATCAGATGCGCGAAAAGGAAATCGGCAAAGATGTTAGCCGTGAATTTTTCTTTTACGGCAATACCGGTAACTGGGGACTGGGCTTTCACTTACAGCCCACCAGCGATGATCCCAACGGACCGCACAACTTCGGCTGGCGCGGCATCGGCGGCACTATCGTCGTGGTGGATGAAGAGAATGACTTCTATATGATCTACATGGAACAGAAACGTGGCGGACCGAGGGGCGCACCGTTCGATAACAACATCGCCACTCGCATGGTGTACGAGGCGATGCAAGATTAATTCAGCAGATCATACTTACGCAAATAACCCCGCAATTGATGATAGCTCAGGTTTAAAAACTCGGCAGCTTTCTTCTGATTAAACTGGCTCTGCTCCATAGCCTGGTTCAATAGGTTAATTTCGAACTCCTGCACCTCGTTCTTGAAGTCGAATGAGCCGGCGCTGGACAAGTCCGGAACTGATGCTTCGATGCCCGGTTCGCCATCGGCATTAGATACCTTATGAGACTTGATCGATGAATTGGGGCGATAAGGAGATTCGAAGGGATTGAACACCAGTCGCGTGATATGTCCGTCTCCATTCTGGTACACGGCGCGCTCGATGACATTCTTCAATTCGCGGATATTGCCCGGCCAGGAATACTTGCCGAGTGCCTTCGCCACTTTGTCTGAAAAACCCGCGAAGAATTCGCCACCCAGTTCCTTCACCATGCCTACGGCGAAGTGCTCAGCCAATATAAGAATGTCTTCTGCTCGCTCACGCAGGGGTGGCAGGGTAATCACATCGAAGGCCAGCCGGTCCAACAGGTCTTCCCTGAACTGACGCTGCTTGGCGAGCTCGGGCAGGTCTTCATTGGTAGCGGCGATGATGCGCACATCGACGGAAATCGTCTCGTTACCACCCAGCCTTTCAAATTCGCCGTACTCGATAACTCGCAGAATCTTCTCTTGCACTGACATATCGGTGTTGGCCAGCTCGTCGAGAAACAGGGTGCCGCCGTGGGCACGCTCGAAATAGCCTTTGCGCTGCTTGGTTGCACCCGTGTAAGCGCCCGCCTCATGACCGAATAGCTGCGCCTCCAGCAGAGTCTCACTCATCGCTGCGCAATTGATCTTCAGGAAGGCCTGCTCCCATAGGCGCGACAGAAAGTGCAGCCTGGCTGCGACCAGTTCCTTACCCGTACCGCGCTCCCCAACGATCAGCACCGGCTTATTAAGCGGGGCGACGACGGAAATATGCTCCTGCATCTCCAGGAAGCTGGCAGATTCGCCGATCATGCGAGGTGGAGAGTGTTGATCATCCATAATAAATAGTTAAATCTGTAAGTTACTGCTTCTGATCTGGCCCGGTTAACAAGTATCTGGGGGCCCTGCCCTGAATTTCAAGTTTTTCGGAGTCTTGGTTAGTGAAAATTGCCATTTGTTAAGTTATTTAGCTATTGCACCGCAGGCTCAAGCTAGGTGTTAATTTTATTTATAATAATATCAACAAGTTAGAATTTTAAAATAGTTGGCACGCTACCTGCTCATAAGTAATCAAACCAACCGAAACTGCTGCAATCTGACCAGAGTGACTTCATCACCGGTCATGGCTGAAGCAGACGAGGATGGCGGTAAGTAACAATGGATACATCGAGGTATCAGCAATGAGCATATTTAACAGACTATCAGACATTATTAACTCCAATATCAGCACCCTGCTGGATAAGGCTGAGAATCCCCAGAAGTTGATTCGCATGGTTATCCAGGAGATGGAGGAGACCCTGGTGGAAGTGCGTAGTGGCACGGCCAAGGTCATCGCTGAGAAGAAAACCCTGTCCCGTCGCGCGGAGAAACTCAGAAAGCAGGCAGCGGACTGGGAGGCCAAGGCAGAACTGGCTCTATCCAAGGGCCGTGAAGATCTGGCCAAGGCTGCACTATTGGAAAAATCCAATATCGTTTCCAGCGTTGAAATCACCGAAAAGGATTTGAAGAAGCTGAACGAAACCCTGGACAAGCTCAGTGTTGAGATCGAGCAGCTGCAGGCGAAACTCAACGATGCACGAGCCCGTCAGAAGACTATCGTAATGCGTACCAAGGCCACGGCGGCACGTCTGGATGTAAACAGGCACCTGACCAGCTACACTATTGACAATGCCATGGACAAATTTGAGTATTACGAAAAGAAGATAGACCAGATGGAAGGCCAGATGGACAGCAACCACATCGAAGCACGCGGCCTGCAAAGCGAATTTAACGAGTTGGAAAAACAAGAGTCTATTGACCAGGAACTTGAAGAGTTAAAATCTAAACTTAACAAAACTGATCAGAAAGCGGATCAGAAAACAGTTCAATAGGTTTTCATCATGGACGCACTAGAGTTCGTAATATCGATCGTGGCAATGGTACTGGGTGCCGTTACCATCTGGATCCTGCTCTTGCGAAAGAGTCGGCGCCGCACACAGTTCGAATCGAGCGGTAAATATGATATGGGGGAATTGTCTTCAATGGCAGAGTCCCTGATAGAACGCATCGATGTTCTCGAATCTATCCTAGATGCCGAGGTGCCAGAGTGGAGGGAGCAGAATGAGCACGGGAGTCAATAGCATGTATCTGGACAGAGAAAAAGCCCGCTGGCTGGGTGTTTGTGCCGGAATAGCGAGCTGGTTGGATATTCCTGCAACTCTGGTTCGAATCGTTTTCGTCATCTGCGTGATTTCATGGCCACCCTTCTTGCTGGGTTATTTCATTCTCTATTTCTGCCTGGACAAAGACCTTACGCCGGAAAAGGTGCAGGACTATTTCAGCGATGTACCAACGGCCGAACATTTCCGTAAGTTAAATTATCGCAAGCCTATCTACAAGAATGAACGTAATAAGCGAATCGCCGGAGTCTGTTCGGGGATTGCCGACTATCTGGAGGTGTCAGCCTTCTCCGTACGTTGTGTCACGCTCTGCTCGATGTTTATCTTTGGCCCCTTTACATTCTGGGCCTATGTAATCTGTTGGTTTGTCTTCGATCCGGACCCTTATATAGATGATGGTGAACGCTACGAGAGAAAGATGCGGCGCCGCCAACGCAAGTCAGAACGCCGCGCCGAACGGCACGCTCGCCGCAAAGCCAGAAAGGTTCGAAAGAGTTATGCGAATGAGGAAGTCAAGGCTGGCATGGACGACCTTGAGGCCGACATTCACGATGTAGTCAATCAGGTACATGACGAATTACGAACGGAGATTGACGATGCCATGAGCGGGTTTAAATCAAAGACCGCAGGCCGCAGATCAAAAGCTTCGGCCGACCAATCGAGAGCAAAGTATTCGCCAACAGAATGTACCGAGCTTTACAGTACAATGGAAAAACGCCTGCAAGATATTGAAGCGTATATGACTTCGAAGCAATTTCGTCTACATTGTCAGCTCAATCGCATTTAGTAATCCCTCCCTGAACACAGTAAACTAGCGCCTTCTATCACTGTCAGGGCATCGACTCTTCGAGATCTTCCTCGAATCACTATGAAGTATTGTCATCACTGTACAGCCCTTCTCGTGCTCCGCGTACCTGATGGCGATGATAGAGAACGTCATTGCTGTGATGCATGCAACGCCATCTTCTACCAGAACCCCAAAAATGTAGTCGGTACGGTACCGGTCTTCGAAGACCAGGTATTGCTCTGTAAACGTGCCATTCAACCGCGCATTGGCAAATGGACGCTACCGGCGGGCTTCATGGAAAACGGTGAATCGAGCCTCGAGGGCGCGATTCGAGAAACACGGGAAGAAGCCGGCGCATCGGTCACTGTGCAGGAAGACAGTCTTTACACACTTTTCAACCTGCCTGGGATCAATCAGCTGTACATGTTCTTTCGCGCTGAATTGTCCAACCTGGATTTCTCGCCTGGAATTGAATCAGAAGCGGTGGCGCTTTTTCATGAGTCGGAAATTCCCTGGGGGGAAATCGCCTTTCCTGTGGTCAAGAGTACGCTGGAGCACTACTTCAGGGATCTACCGAAAAACCACTTTCCGGTTCGTATGTTCGATGTTCACCATGGAGATCGCCGCATCACTACGCACTTAATCAGTCATAGCCACAAGTCCGATTAGCACAACTGACCATTACCGCCGTCGATAACACTCCTTGCATTTTCCGGTTTTTGCTGGAATTTTCGTGAATTGCTCGGCAACTCGCCGCGTATAGGAATTTTTCCTACACGCGGAAATGCTGCTATAAATTCACCCCTGAAGCATGGAATACAGCGAATTTCATTTTTGAAACACTAAATATTTCAGTATTTCAAAAGTGCAAATTTGTTGTTTTTCACTTTCCTTTTGTATGCCTAGGCATGGATAATGCCGAAGCAGTCGATAGGTACTTACCTGCCGGAGCAGGTGGTTACCTCCAAAGAATTGCTGGATGAAGTGCATTCGGAGCGGGATTTTGGTATCGCCAATACCTATATAGACGACCTGACCGGTATTCACGAGCGCCGCTTCGCCGCACCTGACGCCAAACCCTCAGATTTGGCCATTCACGCCGGGCGCACTGCCCTCGAAAAAACCGGCTTAGATCCCAAAGACATAGGTATGGTGCTGTTTTGCGGCATCGACAGGGACTGGATCGAGCCTGCCACCTCGCACCGCATTCAACGAGAGTTGGGCTGTGTAAATGCGACTTGCCTCGATATCTCGAATGCCTGCCACGGATTTTCAAACGGTATGTCCGTCGGTGATGCCATGATTGCAACTGGAGCCGCCGAAAATGTGCTGGTCGTTACCGGTGAAATTCCCAGCCACTTGATTCAGGACGTGATCAAAGACATCCGCGGAAATCCCTCTTTGGAGAACTTCCATAGCAAAGTAGGTGGTTTTACAACAGGTGGTGCCGTGATTTTGCAGCGTGCTTCGCAGCATTCAGGCATCAAGACCTACCGCTTCACCAGCCGCGGGCGCTACACCGAACTGTGCTTTGTAAAGTTCGATAGCGAGGGTAAGCGCTGCGGCCAGATGATCATGGACAAGATTTCAGCCGTAATGATCCGCATGCACCAATCTCTCATTGCAGAGACCTATAAGGCGCTGAATTGGAAGCCTGATGACGTAGATCATCTGATATGTCACCAAGTAGGAAGCAAACCCCATCACAGAATGGCAAAATTAGCCGGAATTGCCCTTGAAAAAGCTCCCACTATATTCCAGAGATATGGTAATCTCACAAGCGCTACCATTCCTGTAACACTCGATACAGCCAAGCCTGACGCGGGTGACAGGATTTTGATACTGGGAGCAGGTAGCGGCCTCTCAATTAGCCAGATAGGTCTGGTGCTCTAGAGCAGTATAGCGTTCTCTGATCCTGCATTTGAGGAACTGGTTTATTAAATGGAACTGCTGGTAATACCTTCTTTATTGGCGATCTGTTTGAAGATAGCGATTTTTCTGCGCTATCACGAGTCCTTGCGCACGGATAATCTCAACCTCGGCATCCTGTTTCTGGCGATTTTCTTCCTCAATCTTGCCGAACTATTCGCCATCAAGTCTGAATTTTCCCAGCAAACGGAGATGGTCATCCTGTTGGCGTATAACTGTAGCTTATACTTTGTTATTCACGCCTATATTAATCTCTGTTTCGAATACACTGAGTTCAAGTGGAATGTTTCAAGAGTTAAAACAGCGCTGAATATTGTGCTTGCAGGCCTGGTGCTTGGCACAATTCTGACTCGATCCATCATTGCCGATGTAACTCCCACATCCGGAGAAATATCACCCACCAGAGTGCCTGGAGACCTGTATTGGATTTGGCAGCTGTACATTATCGGTGGCCTGCTATTCGCTGTAAGTCTGTTGATCCGAGGGCTGAAACGAACCGCCTCCAGCATCAATCGGCAGAAGTGTCTGGTGGTTTTAATTAGCACAGCCACACCAGTAGCAATGACAATTTCCACAATTGTGTTAATGGCCATGGGTGTAAATATAAATGGTGCCATCTTCATGTCATTCTCGCTGACGCTGATGCTGGCACTAATGGTGTATGCCGAAGAGAAAACCCGGCTATTTCATCTGCTCACCTTCGTGCCTTTTAGCAAGGAACGCAAACTGCATACGCAATTGCTGCAGCAGGTAACCGACTGCATCGCAATTAATGATGACCCTGCTGCCCAACAATCAATTCAGCTCAAGCAGATGATGCGGGATTTCGAAGGCGTGGTAGTGGAACACGTGCTCGACTATTACGGTGGCAATCAGAAAAAGACTGCCAGCGCGCTGGGCGTATCGGAGGCCACGCTGTCACGACGAGCCCGAGCCTGTGCACAGCAGCATGCAAAACAATCCAGTGAAAAGACTTACTCGACCGCTTCGGTTCGAATCACGCAATAAGCTACTTCCTCATAGGGATGGGTAGCCTTCATCGCATCTATCACCTGTTTTACTAGGCTCGCTTCACAAACCAACTCCACCTTGTATTCCGGTACACTTTCCACGCTGCCCTGTTCGCCCAGAAAAGGACGCGAGTCTTCGAGAGGCCGAAACTGCCCCTCCCCTGAAGTTTGCCAGGCGCAGCAGTCATAATTGCCAACCCGCCCGGCACCGGCGTCGAACATGGCCGACTTAACGGTCTCCAGGTGAGATTCGGGAACATAGAATTCTATCTTGCGTAAACTTCTGCCGGTCATTTGTTAATCCAGCCAGAGTCGGGCATTTCGAAACATGCGAATACTGGGGGCGTCTTCCAGCCAATCCCGGGGATGCCAGGAGTTTTGACTGGCACGGAATACCCGCTCGGGGTGAGGCATCATAAGGGTAACTCTTCCATCAGCACTACTAATACCCGCTATGCCCGCAGCAGACCCGTTAGGATTGGCAGGATACAGCTGCGCCGGGTTACCGTGATTATCCACGTAACGCAGCGTGATGTGATTGCCGTCGAACATCGCCTGTTGCTTGCCTGGGACAGAGAATTCAGCCCTGCCTTCTCCGTGCGCAACCGCCAGCGGAAATCGTGAGCCTTCCATGCCGGCAAGAAATGCCGAATTGGATGCTTCAACGCTGACCAGGGTCAGTCTCGCTTCAAATTGTTCCGATCGATTGCGGACAAAACTCGGCCAATTGTCTGCGCCGGGAATCAATTCGTGCAACAGGGACACCATCTGGCAGCCATTGCAAACGCCCAGTGTAAGCGTGTCGGATCGTGCAAAAAAGTCAGCGAATTGGGTGCGAATCCAATCATTGAACAGGATCGATTTCGCCCAACCGCCGCCGGCACCTAAAACATCACCATAGGAAAATCCACCACAGGCGACCATGACATCGAACTGATCCAGTGTGACTCTGCCCTCAATAAGGTCGGTCATATGAACATCGATGGCTGCAAAGCGAGCACGATCGAAGGCAGCTGCCATTTCAATCTGGCCATTAACACCCTGCTCTCTCAGCACGGCGACCCTGGGCCTGGCGGCGACGTTAACATAAGGTGCAGTAATGTCTTCGTTGAGATCGAAACTGAGTGCCACATTCAGACCAGGATCATCACTCGCCAGAATCTGGTCATACTCTTCCTGAGCGCATTCGCTGTTATCTCGAATGCTCTGTATCTGATAACTGGTTGCAGACCAGGTTCGTTGCAGCTCGACCCGCGAACGGTCAAACAGTGAAGCAGATTCTGAATAGACTGCTATCGTATCGCTGTCATTGGGTTTCCCGACCACCTTAAAACAATCTTCCAGTTGATGGCTATTGGCCAGGCTGCGTAGTGCTTGCAGATCACTGTCTCTAACCTGCATGACGACTCCCGGCTCTTCGGCAAACAGAGCTGCGAGCGGATCACTTGCAGGCAATAGAACATCGACCCCGCAATGGGACGCGAAACTCATCTCTGCCAGGGTGGTAAACAGACCACCGTCGGAGCGATCGTGATAGGCCAGTATTAAATCGCTGGCGCTGGCCTGCCGGATCAACGCAAACAGATTCATCAGGTCTTCGGCATTATCCAGATCAGGCACACTACCCTGCATCCGCCGATAGACCTGTGCCAGGGCCGATCCACCGAGCCGGTTCTTGCCTCGTGAAAGATCGATCAATACCAGCCAAGAGTCGCCTACATCATCACGCAAATGTGGTGTGAGGGTACGGCGAATATCGGACACCGGTGCGAATGCCGAGATAATAAGAGACAGAGGTGAAGTATTACTCTTTAACTTGGCATCCAGTTGATTGTCGGCTGCTGTTTCATCCTGCCAGACCGTGCGCATCGACATGGAGTCTTTTCCAACCGGAATACAGATTCCCAGTTGTGGGCATAACTCCATGGCTACTGCGTGCACTGTCTCATACAGCTTAGCATCCTCACACCCGTGGCCGGCCGCTACCATCCAATTGGCCGAGAGCTTGATATCACTCAACTTGTCGATGTCCGCGCAGGCAATATTGGTGATCGCCTCGAGGATTGCCATGCGCCCGGAAGCAGCGGCATCAAACAGCGCCAACGGTGTGCGCTCGCCCACGGCCATCGCCTCACCGCTGTAGGCGGTGTAGGAACTGGCGGTAACTGCAGCGTCAGCCACGGGTACCTGCCAAGGACCCACCATTTGATCACGCTGCACTAGGCCGGTAATGCTGCGATCCCCGATGGTAATCAGGAAATTCTTGGCGGCAACAGTCGGCAAGCTGAGCACGCGTTGTACCGCTTCCCCGAGCTCGATACCTTTGTTATCAAATGCACCCGTCGTCACGCAACCGGTAGAAACATCACGGTGCATCTTGGGCGCCTTACCAAACAACACGTCCATCGGCAGATCGATTGGACTGTTATCGAAATGGCTATCGTCGAGACGAATGTGATTCTCTTCAATAGTCTCGCCGACTATGGCATAGGGACACCGCTCACGGCGGCAAATCTCGCCGAACCGGTCGATATCGGCGCAACTGACCGCCATAACATAGCGTTCCTGCGCCTCGTTACACCAGATTTCTAGCGGTGACATCTGTGATTCTGCGTTGGGAATCTCACGCAGCTTAAACAAGCCACCCCGTCCTCCGTCTTTTACCAGTTCCGGTAGTGCATTGGACAGACCGCCTGCTCCCACGTCGTGGATAAAGCTAATCGGATTAGCTTGACCAAGCTGCCAGCATTGATCGATAACTTCCTGGCAACGTCTTTCCATTTCGGCGTTATCCCGCTGTACCGAGGCGAAATCCAGATCTTCATTGCCAGCCCCGGAAGCCATGGACGAAGCCGCGCCTCCCCCGAGACCAATCAGCATGGCAGGGCCACCCAGCACGACTAATTGTGCACCGACCTCGATCTCTCCTTTGTGCACATGGGATTTGCGTATGTTGCCAATACCACCGGCGAGCATAATGGGTTTGTGGTAGCCGCGGGTTTCCGCTGCGCCCTCCTCATTGGTGACGACCGCTTCGAAACTGCGAAAGTAACCACACAGGTTGGGTCTGCCGAACTCATTATTGAATGCCGCGCCGCCGATCGGACCTTCGATCATGATGTCCAGCGCCGAGGCGATGTGAGTCGGCTTGCCCAGGTCTTCTTCCCAGGGTTGAGGAAGCTCCGGCAGGCGCAGATTGGAGACGCTGAAGCCGGTGAGCCCTGCCTTGGGCTTGGCTCCACGACCGGTGGCGCCTTCATCGCGTATCTCTCCACCTGAACCGGTCGATGCTCCAGGAAAAGGCGCAATGGCGGTCGGATGATTGTGTGTCTCCACCTTCATCAGAATATGTATGGGCTCTTCGGAAAAACCATATTGTTGAGAGTCAGGTGCCGGAAAGAAACGTTCGCCACTGTGGCCTGCCATCACCGCCGCATTGTCGGAGTAGGCCGACAGAACTCCTTGTGGTGATTGCTGATGGGTGTTGCGAATCATGGCAAACAGGGAGTGGTCCTGCTGTGCGCCATCGATGCTCCAGCTGGCATTGAAAATCTTGTGACGACAATGTTCCGAATTGGCCTGGGCGAACATCATCAGTTCAATATCGTGCGGATTCCTACCCAGCTCACCGAAACAACGAAACAGATAGTCGATTTCATCCTCGGCCAGCGCCAGCCCCATGGAGGTATTGGCATGGATCAGCGCAGATTTGCCCTGCCCCAGGATATCCACAGACTGCATCGGTGAAGGATCGGCGCTGTGAAACAACACGTCCGCCAGGTCGATGCCATCCAATACGACTTGTGTCATGCGGTCATGCAGCAATTGATCGAGGCTGGCAAGCTCTTCGGGATTTAATTGCTGCGCAATGGCAATCCTAAACTGTATGCCACGCTCGATGCGCCGAACCTGGGTCAGTCCACAGTTGTGCAGGATATCAGTGGCCTTACTGGACCAGGGTGAGATCGTCCCGGGTCGAGGCACGACCACACGCACAAGCCTGCTCATGGAATCTTCGAGATTCTCATCGGACATGGGCTGGCCGTAATTCAACAACTGGACCAATTCAACGGATTCAGCGGCAAGGAATTGCGCATCGCTATCGATGCAGTGCACAAATTGGGCAGTGAGTGATTGTACTGATTGTACGGTCGGGAGTGAGGCTTGCAGAGATTGAAGTAATTTTGAAGTCTTGAAAGCAGATAGAGCTGCTGCTCCAAACATCGCTTGCATTGCTAAGGGTTCCAGACTTACAGGGCGTAAAAAAGTGGCTAAGCGTACCGTGTTAACGAGGCACTATGATAATCGATCTGCCCGAGGAATTCAGAATAAAAGTTGCCAGCCTAATTGGGAATCGGGGAGTAGCGACCCTGTTCCGGCGTGACAATTTCTGTCCCGTTCGCATCCACTACCCAGAAATCGACATGGGATAAGGTGGTGATGTTCCGGCTAGGCGAACTGAAGAATGGCTGAGCATTAACGGCGTAGGATTCACCCGCTCTGGCGTTGAAACTTAGAGTGCGGCTTATATGGTCTCGAGTGCGAGCATAGTCGACCATTGCCGGAGCCAGACCCCGCCGACTTCCCAGATCCCAGGAAAAATAGACACGCACTTCGTGATATCCCGGTGTTATCTGGATACTGTGGTACTGCTGACTGTTCTGAATGGCAATGTCATCGACACTCATGAAACGTACGTTATCCACATAGCGATTTATCAAGTCGACGCGCTGATAACTCGACCCGGCCAAGGTAGATAATTGGAGATCCTGCCTGGCTTCACCAAGATAGGCCTTGTAGGGCAAAGCAATGTCGACGCAGCCAGCCACAGTCACACTTCCACAGACCAGCAATAGAATTCGTACTGTATTCTTTAAGTTGTACATATTAGGATCCATCGCCTCTTACGCGGGCAATTTTAATTTCAGTTTGG
>MDTC01108550.1_pt1 | contig 43313 bp, 49 predicted proteins | sample 811181 | NCBI WGS metagenome assembly MDTC01 (sample SAMN05326644, study PRJNA326480) | marine metagenome | isolation source: seawater | place: Pacific Ocean: North | collected 2011 | reverse complement strand
TTTTTTAATTTGGATCTTATTCGTAATATTTCATTAACACTTGGTATAAAAGATTTCCTTCTTATAATTTTTTTAACATATTTTTTAATAGTATTTAAATTGTTCCTTTTATTTTGTAAATCTTCATTCAATTTTACTTGGTCACGTATTTTTATTTTTTTTCCTAATTCAATATTTTTAAAATCTGATACATCTAACCCGTCTAACTTTATTTTAAGAAAGATCCGTTCTATGGGAATTTTTAACCGTTTCATTTTAAAATATTTTCCATATATTTCGTGATCTTCGTTATTTACTGGTTCACTTTCAACATTATTTTTATTATGTAATATATTATCATTAAAATAATGTTTATATGGTTCATTATCATATGGATCTTCAATAATACATTTTGATAATTTATTTAATGGTGGATATACTTTTGTTTGAATTAATTTCCATTTAATACCGTATTTTTTTTCAGTAATCCAAATAGAATCTATTTGTATTATATTAAATAAATATGAATTAGGTACAATATAATTTATACATTCTTTTTCTTTGTATAAATTAAATACTGATAATTGTGATTCCTCAATATGAAGCTCCATAAAAACATTATTATTGTTATTAGAATATTTAATCGAGGGTTTAAATTTACTATTTATAAATAATTTATTTATATAACTGTTCAATTTTTTTTTTGAGTTTTTTATATATTTTTCAATTTTAAGTAAAAAATTAACAAAATTACGTGTATTATTATTAAACTCGTAATCGAAAAAGCATATTGATAATTTAAGTATATTGTTATATTGTTTAGGTTTATTAAATATAATAGTTTTAGTTGTTTGTACAATTATGTGGGTTTTATCATAATTTAAAAAAGCTTTATACGTATCTTTATTTATTTGGAAAGGTTTAAATATACTTATTTTTTCTTGATCAAATGACTGCCAATCAGTTATAGTCATAATATATTCATTTAAAATTAACTACATATCTTTATATAATGGTTAATACGTCTCAGTTTATTAACTCTAAATCTTTAGATTTTAATAATTCGTGTCACATATCTGGTGAATTTTTTAGTGATACCGACTTTACTTGTAAAAATGTAATTAAATTAGACTGTGGTCATTGTTTTAAATATAACTACTTTATTTATTCATACTATATATTAAAAAGTACTAATGATCATATACATTGTCCTTATTGTAAGTCTTATATTTCACATATACCATTTATTATAAAAAAAAAAATAATTAATTTAAGACATACTAAATAATTATATAAAGGTTTTATATAAAATTTATATATGAATTGGGAAGATTTAAGAGGTGCTGCTTTAGAAAAACCTAAAAAGGTACCATTAAATATAAAGCTTTTGGAATATAGGATTATGTATTTAATACGCCAAGAGCTTGAAGAGTATATTGATTTAATAAAAATACCTAATAATAATTTTGGAAGATGGGATACTTTATAATTAAAATCTAATCATATATTATAATGACACGTAAACAAAAAATAGTACAAAAAGGGGGTATGCATGGTACCCCGCTTCCATCAGAGGTATTTGGAAAACATTCTGGAAGATACTATCCAGTAGGATCTGCTGAATTAAATATATCAAATTCAGCATATGGTGCAAATATTCCAACATCAAGGGGTGCTGTTATTGGAAATAATTTATCAGGACCAGAATTAGGTCCTACTAATCATTCTGGTACACAAACTGGAGGAAGAAGACTATCTAAAAATAATGCAAGAAGACGTTCTAAAACTCAATCAGGTGGTCGCAGACGTTCTAAAACTCAATCAGGTGGTCGCAGACGTTCTAATAACAGACGTTCTAATAACAGACGTTCTAATAACAGACGTTCTAATAACAGACGTTCTAATAACAGACGTTCTAATAACAGAATGAATAATCAACAAGGTGGAAATCCCTTTAGAATGATAACTAACCCCGAGACTGGCCGTAATGTAAGTATACACGGATCTATAGGTAAAAAAGTTTTAATGAATTACTTAAATCATTAGATATATCTAATATTTAATTATTAAATTATTATAGTTATTATAATTTATTAATTATTTGGATATTATTTAGGTATTATTTAGGTATTGTAATATAATATCTATTAAAAAACTTTAATTTTACGGTAAAACTTTTAATTTTTATCCAAATATATTTTATGTTAATATCTATTTTATTACTTTTACTATTATTTATACTTTTAAAAGGTGTTAATGAGTCTTTCAAAAATTTTGAAAAGATAAATAAGAACATTTTTAATAAGATTAAAACTATTGAATTTGATGAAAAAAATATAGATATAGATAAAATATTACCAAAAAATATTAAACTAAAAAAAATTAAAGGCAAAGGTTGGGGATTAATATCCCTGAAAAATATTCGAAAAAATGAAACTATTTACAAGGTTCCTATAAAGTATTATTCTGATAAATTTAGTCCTACATTAGTGTCAAAAAAAAGGGATTGTATAAGAAAAATGTTAAGAGAAAAACATTCATTTAAAAACAGCTATAATAATAGATATATTTTTGGATATTGGGATTCCTTCTTAAATCACAGTATGGATTACAATGCATATTATGAAGATAAAATAATAAATATAAATGGAAATTATTTTGTTGAATTAATATCAAATACGAATATTAAAAATGGTGACGAAATACTAATAAATTATTTTGATATTCAAAATAATTTGTAATACTTAAAACATTATTTAAATAAAGGAATTTATTAATTAGTAATTATTAATTAATAAATATGGTATTATAATATAATGTCTCCCAGAATTAAAAAAATAAGTCAAAGAAACTCTTATGAAACTTATTGTGGTAACAGTTTTAAAAATATATATGATGAAATAAACAACCAAAGAAAAAGTGACGATATTATTCAAGATTTGGTAATGTGTGAAAGGATAGGAAAAAGTAATGCTTATAAATATTATATAAATAAAAGTTCAGAATTCTACAAAAAATATCTTGATGATGATACAGAACCTCCAGTAATTAAACCAATAGGATCGGGTATTGCAAATATAGTAGATGTTAGAAGCTGTATCGGATTTAAAAATCAAGAGGCTATTTCAAAAAAATATGGTTGTTCTTCTGAATCAGAATCACGATCAGAATCAGAATCAAAATCAGAACCGGAATCAGAATTAGAACTGGAATCAGAATTAGAAGTAGGAAATGCTCTTATACATTATTTAGCAATTTCAAATCCAGCAGAAACCCAAGAACATATTTATATATTCTTTGAAAATTTAATAAAATATACTAAGTTAAGAATTGAAGATTTAGAAGAAATGCTTAATGGTGCATACGTGTCAATCAATAAAGATGGTGGGCTATTTTATGACATAATTATTAATGAATTCCCTAGTAGTGCTTACACTACGTGTGAATTTATGGATGGTAGTTCACATAAAAGCGATTGTACTCAACTCAGAGTTGGAAGAGGAGCTATAAATTGTGTAAGTTCTGAAGATAAAAGTTATAATTTTGATTTATTGATAGGTAAAAAAGATGGAAATACTTGGTTTCAATTTGAGCAAGAAAGAGGAACTATACGTAAAGATGGTACAGTCAATATGAAAAACTGGGCTCATACTAAGACAACTGTAGATTATGGCAGTAGAAAACTTCGGAATATTTTAGTGTCAAAAATACCAAGTCTATTTAAAAGAGGCATTAGAAAATTGACTAATCTTCCTGATGTAATAGCCACTAATGTAGGTCCTTGTGGTCACAGTACATATAACGATAATAATCCATTATTTATTCAATTAAAATATAAAATAAAAAAAGGTACAGGTAATAGACGCAAGCGCGCGCAACAGATATTTACACGCAAACCACCTAAAAATATTAGAATTCCAAGACACCCAATGGAAGGAAACCCAAGAAAAAGTCCTAGTAGAAGCCCTGGTAGAGGTTCTGGAAGGAGCCAAGGCAGAGGTTCTGGAAGGAGCCAAGGCAGAGGTTCTGGAAGGAGCCAAGGCAGAGGTTCTGGAAGAAGCCCTCGCAGAAGTTAAATAAAAATTAAAATGATTAAAATAATATAACAATATATATATATGAAGGAATTAATTGTTATGATGTTATGTATTACTGCAGTATTATTAATATTGTATCCTATACGTCCTTGGCGCAAAAAATATAATAGAGAAATGTTTTATAATCAAGAAATAACATTTCCATCTAACTGCGACAAAGATTGTCAAGATACATATAAAGGTAGTATAGCAAACCTTAATCAACTGGAGGCAGATGCAAAATATGATACAGTTGATCCAAAGTCTATTGAGTAAATGTTTTAAAGCTAAGCTACTATAATATAGATTATGACGGGGTGTATAATTATTACAAATAATGAAAAATGGAATAGTATTTTTCATCCAAAACTTATATTTTCAATACTAAGTGATGAACATATATTACGTATTTTATTTTTACAAAAAATTAAAATAGCTAAGTCAATTAAGAATGTTATAAAAATATATTTAGATGATATAGATCTGGATGATATGAATATTTCATCTAAATTATACGGTATTTTAAAATATGAATCATTTAAATATAATATAGAAATCTGTGATATATGCAACGGATATGATATTGATGAAATTAAATCATACAATAAGATAATAAGTAAAAGTACTGAAAATAAATAACTATTTAAAAATTTTTTATTCATTATTTTTAATGAACAAAAAATGTATTATAGTAACATATATATCAAATTCACGTGATATTAAAGGTGTATTATTACTTAATTATAATTTAAAAAAATTAAAATCTAAGTATAAATTTGCTTGTATTGTAACAGAAAATGTTTCTGACAAATCTATTAATCTGCTCGAAAAGAATAATATAATTATATTTAAATTTAATTTAAATACCATTTTAAAAGATTACTCAATTACAGATTCTCACATTAATAAAATAATTAATAAACACCTATTTGGTAAATTCTGTATATTCAAATTAAGTGATTACGATACTATATTATATCTTGATACAGATACGTTACCTTTAACTAATATTGACCACTTGTTAGAAAAAAACGTAACTAAAAAAAAAATCTGGATGGTCCAAGATATGCAAGCTTCATCAGATTATAATTCAATTATATTGGTTAAAGATAAATATAATTCAGGTGTAATTATTATCGAACCGTCAGATTATGTTTTTAATAAATGCTTTAAACTATTATGTGATGAAGGCGAGAAATTATTTAGTAGTAATATATTTATTTCAGACCAATACATATTTGAGAAACTTAATAATGAAAACTTAATTGATATTCAAACTCTTGAATTGAAATATAACATGCATCCAATACTTATAGAAAGCACTTATAAATTAAAAATGACCGACAAAGTATATATTCTGCATTATATGACACAGCCTAAACCATGGGATTTATATAATTTAGATATAGATCATACATTTGAAAATACACATTGTGCAGAACTATTTAAATTATGGTTATCTTTATATAATGAAATGATTGAGATAAAATATTTCTCGTTAAATAAAAATACAAATATTTCAGGGTATTACAACGGGTTCTATGAAGATAATATACTAAAATATAATTCTCAACTATTAACTAAATTTAATTAATATGGTTTGTTTACTTCAGATTTTTCTTCATTAATATATTTATTTTCATCAATTGTATTAATCCTGTCCTTAAAGAATATATTACGTTTTGGAAAACGCCCAAATTTTTTTATTACATCGTGGTGACCTTTTTGGTGAAATAGCACCTCTTTTAATAATTTACTTTCAGATTTATCAGATGTGTTTTTGATTAAATCCGATAAAATTTTTATACCTAATTTTTGATCATCTATATTTTCAGAATGTTGTAATGGCATTAAAATAAACATTTTTTCAATAGCAGTATATTTATGAAGATGTTTATCCATATGTTTTTTTAAAAAAGAACAAACAATTATATCATTTTTATAAGCCTTATTAGTACCTCTGTATATATGACGTGAAATCTGATCAAGTAAAATAATATAAGCAAGAAATCCTTTTTTTGTATCTTTATAATATTCTAATTGACCGTTTTCTGCTTCATTTAATATCCATTTAAAATTTTCATTTATTTCATTATCATATTTATGTCCATTTATCATCCATTCCATATAGTTTTTACTAAACCAATATGAATTTATTATATCTCTATAATCACCGTATGTTTTCATTTAATATATAATTAATTAATAATAAATTTGATTAATTTACGCTTTAATTTAGATTATTAAATAATGGCTTGTTTTATACCTAATGATACTTCTCAATTTTCAAGTATATTTGATACGGTCTCTAATATACTTGAAATAGGATCTCTTAAAATACGGGAAGATGGCATTTATATTTCCGGCTTAGACTCTTCACACGTATCGTTAATTAATGTTGAATTAAATAAAGATGATTTTAAAATATATAATTATTCAGAAGATACAGATATTGGTATAAATTTTAAAGATTTTGTTAAAATTATCAAGTCTGGTATATCTAATGAAGATGTTCAAATAATATGTAATAATAGTGATAATTTAAATGTAGTTTTTAAAGGCCACGGATTAAAAAAAAAATACTCTCTTAAAATCTTAAATGTAGACAATGAAGATATTGCAATATCAGATCAGGATTATCATTTGGAATTAGAAATAAAATCTAAATTATTTAGTAATATTGTTAATTCAATTTTAATAACCGAATCTGATAGTATGAAGTTCAATATATATGATAATAAATTAAGAATACAATCATTTGGCGATCATTCTGATATTGATATCGAATTGACAAAACAACCAATGGTAAGGAAAAAAATAAAAATTAAAAAATGTAACAATAAATTAGAAAGTAATACAATTATTGAAAAAGAATATGAACTTTATAGTTGTGAAGGTAAATTTAATACTACTATAAGCATAAATTATATTAAACTTATATCAAAAGCGTTTAATATATGCCAAAACATTATGTGCAATTTATCACCAGATAGCCCATTACGTATAGATTTTATGATTACTGATAATGGGTCTATGATACAATATTATGTATCACCTAAAATTGAAGATTAATACGTAAAGTTATTTATATTATTATTTATTTTTATATTAATGGAAAGAATTCAAAATACTGATAAACCATTTTCATCTTTAACCGGAATACGTAAATTTATAAGTTATGATGATAATGATACAAATGTTAAATACCAAAGTAAAACAAAGTTAGAAGGATTAAATAATCTATTATTAAATAGACAAGATAATATAAATCAAATACGCGTAATTGAAAGGGATATTTATCACAATATTATCCTTAAATTAAAACGGGTATTATCAAGAAGATTCAATTTATCTGAACAAGACTATTTAATTATGATAGATAGATATAATTTAAAGAGTACGGAAATATCTCGTAAAAAAATATTAGAAATGATAGATTATTTAAATTTTCAAAAAAAATATCAAGATAAATCTAATGAAAAAAAAACATCAGATGAATTTATTATAAAAAGACAGGACGATACCAAAACATTAAATAATAATCCATATAACTCTATAATTACTACGGATTGTGAACCTGAATTAGATTTTTTAGATAAAAAAAACAGTAAGCAAAATCTAGAAGATAGATTACAACAAATGCAATTAGAGAGAGATGCGCTAAATCCAAAAATGAATAATTCAAATAACACTCAAATTCATAAATTAAAAAATATAAATTTAAATGATTCGTTTAACAATAAAGAAACAGTTGTTAATTTAGGTAATATATCTAATAATATATCTGAGACTCAATTTATAAAATCAGGAGATCAAATTCCAAAATACGATATTGAAGATACCCTTCCACAATTAAACAATAGAATAGATTATAGTAATGGAGCTGTTTCAAATAATATCGAATTATCTATTGATAATATAGATTCAAGTGCAAATAGTTCCGAATCTTCTAATAATATGATAAGCATAAATTCTAATATAGAAAATTCATTACAACAAATAGCCGACGATATAAAGAAAAGCAACATATATAAGACGGATGATCAAGAAAAGTTAAAAAAAACTAAAACTCTCAATTTAATGGCTAATATAATTACAAGTACAACCGTTATTAATAGTACATCTAATAAATTAGAATTTAATATAAATTATGCAAATAAAGAAAAGATTGATAATGTATCAAAAGTAGAATTAGTAAGTTGTTTTGTTAATAGAAATTTTTACGAAAAAAATGATTTTAAAAGTTCACCATACTTCCTTGTAAAGATATGCGAATTTGATGACATTTTATATTTAAATGGTACGAATATAGGCGGATTTTGTCAAATTATGTGGGAACACAAGAATAATTATTATAACTATATAAATAATGATAAGTTATTTGGTATATATTCACCATCAGAGAATATAAGTTTAAATAAATTAACTATAGAACTTTACAATCATAAAGGGGAACTTTTAGATAATATTAAATCAACGGAAAAAGACCAATTTAATATTATTTTTAAAATAACACAATCATTCTAAAAATTCACTTAATTTATTATAATGATCAACTAAAGCATTAATTTTTCTATAAGGTATTCTTATATTATTTTTAGAAATATCATTATAAATTTTTATATGCTTTCTCGCTAAAGTATAATGATTAATAATAAACTTATTATATAATTCTAGTAAAGTTTTATTATTGTTAACAGATGGTTCTGACTTGATATTCCGTATATATTTATTTTTTTTATCTAATGTTTGAGATGTAACAGGTCGTTCTTTATTTTTACAATCAATATCCAAGTTATTTTGTATCTTTGGAAGTATTAAGAATTGTTCACTTGGAACATGTTTAAGTAATTTTTTTAATTTAGAATGTTTTAAACAAGTTCCGTATTCAATTGTATCGACGATATCTGGATAGCATAGTCTTGATGGGTTAAGAGTTCCTATAAAATGTATATTCATTGATTTATTTAATATATCTCTTAATAAAAGAGTTAATTTAGATCTTCTAAATGGAACGTATGGTTTATTTAAAAAAATTGAACGTATACATTCTTTAAGCGCAAATAGGCTTTGATTTATAGATATATATTCTTGATTTTCAATAGAGTTTTTAGCATTTGTTAAATAACCTCTTTCATTTCCAGCCAAATCTATAGCAATAAATTTTTGATTGTTATCGATTAAAAAATAATAAATAGTATGAGCTCTTGATGAAGTATTATTAATTTTAGTACATCCCATTTGTTTATTTTTAGTTATTAATGTCATTGTTTGTTCCAAATTGTCAAATGATGATATTTCTTTTTCAATTGGATCTGATTTATATTGCAGCCGTTTATTTACTTCATAAAATAAAAGTTGTTGTTTTGATTGACTTAATAAATCATAAACAGTATTACGATAAACTTCAAGTACTTTAACATTACACCTTCGGCCATCACGTAGTAAATTCTTAATTACTATTGGTATTATTCCATCTTCGTTTTTACTGCCACATAAAGTATGTGTCTTTCCAGAACCAGTTTGACCATATGCCATAAGTAATATATTTTTTTGATTTTTATAATCGCTACTTATTGTTTTTTCAAATATGTTAACATTTTTTAAATCTTCAGATAAAAGTGGCATATTATAATGCACATATTGAGATTTTTTAGATACACGTGGTTTGAGATTTTTAACATAAATATTATTCTCTTTTGTTTTAATAATGTCCAAATCATCTTGAATTAATTGAACAAAAGGTTTTTTTCTGAAATATACATTTATTTTAGATGTAGACATAATTAAATTAATATAATATTTTTAATTACTCTATTAAACCTAGAACTTTATTATATATTTCAGGATTGGATATAGTAGATTTATCAATAAATATTTCTTTTATTTTTTTATTACTTTTTTTGGAAGCACCATTATCTATTTTTTTTATTTCATTTGCGATTTCACCTATTACTTTATTAAAAAGATTATATACACTGAATATTGGTTCTGTATTTTGACAACCTCCTGCTATTATAACTTTACCACTTTGAAATAGTGCAATAGATATTTTGCGACAATTATTTATACCATCACCTGTACCCTTGCCATTACATATTTGACTATCACCAGAACCTTCGTCCTTTTTACAATTACATCTACCTTCCATTTTAGTTCCTAATGTATTTTTATTATAATAGTATAAAATACGCACACCTGGATACCCATCGCCCTCCCATACCGTATTAAAATTATACCTATTATTTAAAATGTTTGATGTAATATCACGGTCAATATTTATTCCTAAATCATAACAAGTATTTATCATTACCGTTTTATAATTTTTTATTTTTACTCTTTTTTTATCGAATACTATTTTTGATCCGGTTTCTTTGTTATCTGGAATTGATTTAATTAAATCACATATAATTTGTACAGCTAAATTTCCCATGTCAGGATGCGGAATCCCAGTTAATTGTAGTTTACCATTATTAAATAATTTAGCATTTGCACATTTACGTTCACCTAATATAATTTGTAAAGTTGCACAGTTATAAAAATCACCTACTTCATCTTTTTTAAAATAACCCTTTATAGGCAAATTTCCAGTTTTACAACCAACCACCTTATTTATAACATGTTTGTTATAAAATGGTTTTGAATCTACCGATGATATTGATTTCACAACGTTATCAGGAGGAATAAAATTATTATATAAATATACGAAATCTACTGATGTATCTATTATTGCTAATCCAGTTGTAGTTACAAATTTAAGTTCACTTGGTTTAAAATTACAAATGGGCATATTAGAAGTTATACTGGTATTTATAGAATTTAAAAATTCAAGAGAAACTGATTTTAGAAAAGATTCTTCATCGTATAGTTTAATGTTTTGTTCAATGTATAAACAGAATTGTTTCATATAATCGCAGTTAGTAAAATTAGAATTGATTCTATTTATGATTAGATTCGTATCTGTTGTATTACTTTTAAGTAGTTTACTTATCCAAGATTTGTATTTTATGTCACTAAAATATTTTATTATTTTTTCAATATTCATTAATTTAAAGTCCTGGCGTAATTCAGAAAGATATGGATTAGTTTGTATGGATGACAAATATGAATTAATTTGATTCTGATAATTATCCCAATTATTCTTATGAATTATTCCAGATGAATTCACGGCCATATTATTATATTAATCTTTAAGCTCTTTAAGTAATTAAAATCAAATTTAATATAAATAAGTATTAAAATAAAAATTTATTTATATTCCATAACTACGTGTATTTGTATTTATAGTTGTCCCATACTTCATAATCAATATTATTGATATCTTCATAATTACTTTCAATAGGTTTAAATAAATAGCCCTTATCTTTTGTAATTTGATTGAAAAGTTTTTTATTCATTTTTCTAAGTTCGTCTACTTGGCTAATTACATACTTAATATTATCTTCTTGATGTTTACAATATAAACCGTTACTGTTTTCAAAATTATTATTTGACATGGTGATTTATGATTTAATAATTGTTACATAAAATATTATCAAATTTTACGTATTTATTAAGTGCACGGTATCATTAGAATTAAATTTAACTATATTAATAAAGTTATTAATATTATTAATAAATATATTAGCTTTAAATTTTTTGTTAATATGAGGTATTAATATAGAATTATTATCAATCATTTTAGTCAAACAATGTTTATTGTATGCGACTGGATACGCCGTACCAACTATAATGAATACAAGATTACTTATATCCCAATTATCATCTTCAAGAGGAACCTTTATAGGCCCTCTCCCATAACCAATCCATTCTCCTATTTTTGCGTGATTAATAGGACAAATATCTCCTAAGTTTACAGTATCTAAAAGGTTATTTTCATATAATTTTTTTAAATTTCTAAGTCTGCAAAACGAGTTAAGAGGTGTGAAAATTGATATTTGTTTAATATCTAAAATTTTATTTTTTAGAAACTTAGTAAGCTTTTCTTTTATATTTGTTGGATCTACCCTAATATTTTTGGGTAGAATAATACCATAATCTTTAAATCTTAAATCATAATCTATAAGGAATAATATTAAATCAAGAACTGTATAATCGTTATCAATATCAAGTTTAAAGTTGCAACCCGGTGTGTTAAGCAATGGAGCAATATTAACTGTAATTGTTTGTAATGACATAATTGTGTACTGATATTTAATTAACAGTAAATAATTATCAAATTTAATTATTCATAACATATTCATCCCAAGATTTATAATCTATACCATTTTTTATATATTCTTTTAAACTTGCTACAAATAATCTTGCACATTTAATATTTGTTATAAGAGGAACATTTACATCAATACATTTACGTCTCATTATGTAACCATTTGATTTATTTTCACTATTATACATGCTTGTTGGTATATTGATTATTAAATCTAATTCAGATTTATCTAACATATCAAGTATAGTTAACATTTCAAGTTTTGTCATTTCTATGTCATTTAAAGCACAAAAAAGATACGTTTGCTCGGTACCATATAACTTATAACCAAGATTTTCTAAGATGCGAATTGAAGATAAAAATTCATATTTAAATTTTTGATCGCCTATTGAAATAAGTATATTTTTTTTTGGAAGTTTGAATCCAGATGCCATTAAAGCTTTAATATACGTTTCTTTAACATCATATCCAAATGCAGCAACTTCACCTGTAGATACCATTTCTACACCTAATACAGGATCTACATTAGGTAATCTTGAAAATGAAAATACAGGAACTTTGATAGCAACATATTCAAGTTCATCAAACTTTAAATTTGCAATATTATATTTAGAATTTATCATTATGTTAGTAGCCATTTCTATAAAATTAATATCATATGTTTTAGATACAAAGGGGAAACTTCTTGACGCTCTCAGATTACATTCAATTACTTTTATTTCATTATCCTTTGATATAAATTGTATATTAAATGGTCCTGAAATTTCTAAATTTTCTGCTATTTGTTTCGTCACTTTTTTAATTCTTTTTATTGTTTCCAGATATAATTTATGAGCAGGAAGTATTAGTGTAGCATCACCAGAATGTATACCAGCATTTTCAACGTGTTCAGATACAGCATAGTTAATCAGTTTACCTTTATCCGCAACTGCATCTATCTCTATTTCTTTTGCATCTATTATAAATTTAGATATGACTACTGGGCAATCTTTGGATACTTTAGTTGCCATATTTAGATAGCTTATTAATTGTTTTTGATTTTCAGCAACTTTCATAGCTGCTCCACTTAAAACATAAGATGGTCTGATTAATACAGGATAATTGACTTTTTCACAAAATTCGATTGCTTCATCTATTTTATTTAGTTCTTTCCATAAAGGCTGATCTACTCCTATTTTATCTAATAATTTTGAAAACTTATGACGGTCTTCCGCACGGTCAATATTAGATGGAGAAGTACCAAGTATATTAATATTATTTCTATGTAAATTCATCGCTATATTATTTGGGGTTTGACCTCCAACTGATACTATTACACCTTTAGATTTTTCTAAATTATATATATCTGTCACAACTTCTGAAGAAATTTCTTCAAAATAAAGTCGGTCTGATACATCATAATCAGTACTTACAGTTTCTGGATTATAATTAATTACAATTGCATATTCTTTATTTTTTTTAAGTGTGTTAATACAACTCACCGCGCACCAATCAAATTCAACACTGCTTCCAATTCTGTAACATCCACAACCAAGTACAATAACTCCATTTTTATTAAATTTAACATCGTGTTCGTCTCCATTATAAGTTAAATATAAATAGTTTGTTTCTGCTGGAAATTCACCTGCTGTTGTATCTATCTGTTTAATCCAAGGCATAATTTTATATTTACAACGGATTTTATAAATATCTTCTTCTTTTTTTTCAGATAACATTGCTATATATTTATCAGAAAATCCTAATTTTTTAGCCTTTAACAATATAGATTTATCAATTATATTGTTCTGTTTTAATATTTGTTGTTTATATTTATGAATATTATATAATTTGTATAAAAACCATTTATCAATTTTAGTTAAATTATATATTTTTTCAACACTATACCCATCATCAAATGCTTTAGATATAATTTGAATACGGTTATAACTTGGATTTTTAAGTTCATCGGCTATATTAATATTATCATCCTCATTATAACAAAATCCAAAACTGGTGTCATCTATCATACGTATAGCTTTTTGAATGGTTTCTTCAAAATTACGTCCTATTGCCATAACTTCACCAACACTTTTCATCGAACTATCAAGATGTTTATTAACATGCTTAAATTTTTTAAACTCCCAGCGTGGCATCTTAACTACAATATAATCTAAGCTTGGTTCATAACAAGCAGTTGTTTTTTTTGTTACTTTATTTCTAAGATCAATCAAATCTTTACCAAGTAAAATTTTAGCAGCTACATATGCTAATGGATAACCAGTGGCTTTAGAAGCCAATGCAGAACTTCTTGAAAGTCTTGGATTAAGTTCAATAATAATATAATTATTTGAATTAGGATCCAGTGCAAATTGTACATTACATTCCCCTATAATATTAAGTTTTTTAGCAATTTTAATTGCACTATTACGTAATCTATAATAATCGTTATTTGATAGTGTTTGAGATGGCGCAACAACAATAGAGTCGCCAGTATGAACACCAAGTGGGTCAAAATTTTCCATGTTACATACAGCTATACAATTATCCGAATAGTCTCTTACAATTTCATATTCTACTTCTTTCCAACCTTTGATAGATTGTTCTACAAGAATTGATTCTGAATGTTTTAATAATTCTTTAATTCTATTTTCTAAGTCTACTAAATTATTGATAAAACAAGATCCTAATCCTCCCAAAGCAAATCCATTACGTAATATCATTGGAAATCCTATAACTTCAGAAGCGGTCTTGATTTGATCTATTGAAGTTATTTTGAATCTTTTAGCTACTGGTTCACCTATTTCATCCATAAGATCTGCAAATTTATTTCGGTCTTCACTTATTACAATAGATTTAACATCGGTGCCTAATATTCGTACATTATTTTCAGAGAGAACGCCTTCATTATACAATTCAATTGCACAATTAAGTGCAGTTTGACCACCAAAATTTATCATTATTGAATCAGGTTTTTCTTTCTTAATAATATTTTCAACACTTTCCTTATCAACTGATAGATAATATATTTTATCAGCCATATTCTTGGATGTTTGTACTGTCGCAATATTAGGATTAATTAAAATAACTTCTACATTTTCTTCTTTGAGAGCTTTTATAGCTTGTGAACCTGAATAATCAAATTCACCGGCTTGTCCAATTGATAGACCACCTGAACCAAGTAATAAAACTTTATTTATATCGCGGTTCTTAATTTGGTAATAATAACTTATACTTTTATCAATATAATTATAACTATTGGAAGATTTTACTTTTGCTATAAATTGATCAAATAAAAAATGAGTATCTGTTGGTCCACCGCACGCTTCTGGGTGAAACTGAACTCCTGTAAATGGTTTTGATATATGCATTATACCTTCATTACTCATATCATTTGCATTGATAAAATATGGTACCCAATCACTGCTTAAAGTGTTATTATCAATTGCATATCCGTGATTTTGTGGTGTAATATAACATTTTTTTGTTCGTAAATCTATAACAGGTTGATTTACACTACGATTACCATATTTAAGCTTTATAGTATTACAGTCACCTGCTAATCCAAGTAATTGGTTTCCTAAACATATACCAAATATTGGTTTATTATAATTTAATAATTGACGGATTGTTTGGATTGTTTCTTTACAATCTTTTGGATCACCTGGTCCATTACTAATAAATATACCATCATATTTTTCATCCTTATTAATTATATAATTATATGGTACTATTTTAAGATATATATCTTTATAATTTAACAATTTACGTATAATATTATTTTTAATACCACAATCTATTACTATTATTTTGTATTTAGCATTACAATTATATTCTGTTATTTTTTTACACGTTACTTCAGCTACTAAATTTTTATTAGATAATGATTTAACTGGTTTTGAACAATCATATTTAATTTGTGCGTTCATTGTTCCTTTTTCTCTTATGAGTTTGGTAAGTAATCTTGTATCAATTCCATAAAGCCCTGGAATATTATATTCTATCATCCATTCTGACAAAGTTTTATTTGAATTCCAATGACTTTGATTTTCACAATAATCTGAAATAATAAGCCCACTTACTTGAATTTTGTCAGATTCAAAATATTTTAATAACTTATTATATTCATCTTTCGCATTAGAAGGTATCCCATAATTACCAATACTTGGATAAGTTAGTACAAGAATCTGATTTTTATATGATGGATCGGTTAAAGATTCCGGATATCCCACCATTGATGTATTAAACACAATTTCTCCTGATATATTAATCTCTTTTCCAAATAAAGTACCTGATAATTCAATACCATTTTCAAGTATTAATTTACCTATCATTATAGATTATAGATAAACAATGTGTTTAAATTAATATTTAAATAATACATAGATTTTATAGAAATATTTATAATTTTATTATATTTATAATATATATAAATGAAAAAAATAGTAAATCCAGAAACCGGTAGAAGAGTGAATATTTCTTCTAAAACTGGTAAATATGTTATTAATAAATATTATTCACAAAATGGAGGATGTAAGCCATCGAATACTAAAAGAGGAACAGGAACTGAGGATGATCCTTGTATACCAGATAGTCAAGGCTCCACTGTTAAATTGACTGGAAATGGCGTCGCATCTATAGGAGAACATTTTTGCCATAGTGAAAAAGTATATAAAAAAGAATCAACGAAAACTATGAAAAAAGTCCGTGAGGGAGGGCCGTGCGCGTCTGCAACGTCACCTGTAGAATCAAGAAAAGGCACTCCGAAAAGTAAATCACCGGAAAAAAGTCAAGGTTGGGGGTGGAGTCTAGCCAGTGGAATTGCCAGTGGAATTGGCGCCGTCACTGGTGCAGCTGCAAGAGGTACTATAGGTGTCGTAAAAGCGGGCGTGGCGGCTGGAACCGATGTGCGTAATACAAGTAAGCTTAACAGTATGTATGCGGAACTTATAAAAAATATTGAAAAAAGAGAAGAAGATAATATTGTAAGAAAACATTTTGCTAATGCAACTGAATTAGCTTGGTTAACATGGGGACCTCCATCAGTTCGTTTATGCAAAGGAACAAATTTGTCAAACCAAACATTTGGTTGGACTTACCCATTTGTAAGAGCATCTACTGTGGGTTTAAAAAAGGCTTTGACGGCGCGACCAGATAGCGATGATGTAATTGAATTGCGTGCAGAAGTATTAAAAAAAAATAAAGATACAAGAATTGACGGCGCCGGTACAATTAAAAAACTTGCAAAGGAAACATATGAATATTTAAATACATCAAATGATGCAAAGAGGAGTCAGATATGGGATATTGGATTAAACCACGATTCTGATGATGAAGCAAATCAGGCGGATGAATTTAATTATCTTGTTGAAAATATTAAAGATTTTGAGCATAAAGGAGCATCATCCTCTAGTTATAACATAAGTGATTTTGAGGATAAATTTGTATATGTCCGGCCTTATTTCATTGACGAAACGACTGGTCTGGGAAGTGGTTCGTGTCATTATAATGATCATTCAAATGCATTTATATTTAATCAAATATATGAATGCGCATTCCTTTCAAACTGTCCATCAAAAAGACAACTAAGAGGTTCACCTGGACGTACATCAAGAGGTTCACCTGGACGTTCACCTGGACGTACATCAAGAGGTTCACCTGGACGTTCACCTGGACGTTCACCTGGACGTTCACCTGGACGTTCATCTGGACGTACCCCTGAACGTTCATCTGGACGTACCCCTGAACGTTCACCAAGAGGCTCATCAAGACGTTCACCAAGAGGTTCACCAAGACGTTCACCAAGAGGTTCACCAAGAGGTTCACCAAGACGTTCACCAAGAGGTTCGCCAAGAGATTCACGCCGAGGTTCACCAAGAGGTTCTCCCTTACCAATGGCTGTCCCAGTAGCTGCCCCGGTGGCGATGCCAGTTAAGAAATCATATAATGATGATAAACTTGAGAGGGCGGAGGCTCATGTCAGAATGTTGACGACCAGATTAAGAAGATCACAAAATAAGCGTACATTAAGGGGGGCGGCAGAAACAATTAAAGCTGCGAATCGAATCGGATCGAAATCGTTCGGCCTTACTGAAAGTGAAAAAAGTGAAAGAGAAATAAAAAAACTAAAGCAGGAAATCGCCGTTATGAGGGCAAGCGCATCAGCAAAAAAAGATAAAAAACAGAAACAGAAACAGAAACAGAAACAGAAAAAGAAAAAATAGATAAAGCTTAATTTTTAATAAATTAACTACAAATTTTGTAATTAGTTTATATATCTATATTCATTTTAATTTATTTATTTAATTAAATCTTTTTTCATTACATTTAGATTTCCAGAGGTATGTTAAATTTGATTAGATTTTTTTTTTATTTATTAAGTAAATCTATCTATATGAATACTTATGTGGATGAAAAAACTGGTTTAATGTTACCATCGCGTCACTTCTATCGCCCACCATCACCGCCACCGGCATTGGACAATTTTCTATTGAATAGTCAAAATACTGAAAAAGAGACTATACATTTAGATATTAAAGATAGGGAATCTGATTATAAACCGACTACTCTTGATTCAAAGGTGATACCTTCTGAAGTTAATACTAAACAATTTCTAAACAATGTTATAAATACTGAAATTATAGAACCAAGAGAAAAACTTATTGTAAAACCAGCACAGTCAGGTAAAACAGCAATTATAATAAAATTAATTAAAGAACAATACGGTATTGAAGAAAATGATAATTACAGAACAATTAACTTTGTATTTAATTCTAATAACCTTCTTCTTAACAAACAAACAGGTAAGCGTTTCAAAAAAGATTGTACAGGAGCAGTTTGTAGAGTAAATGGCACAGTAATATTCTCCTCGTCAAAATCTGCTGATGTTAAGACCTGGAAGGAATTAGTGTTTATGATAGACTATGAAAATGCATCTAATATAATGGTATGCAATAACAAGCAACGAGTAAATGATATTCCAAAAGTCATTGAACATCTATTACGTGGAAACCGTAATTATAGAATTAATATTTGGGTTGATGAAGCAGATAAATTTGTCGGTTCTATACGAGATTTTAGTAATCTTGTTGAATTCAATACATTTATTAATCTATGGTGTATAACGGCTACTCCTGAAAAACTTTTTCATAAATTTGGAAAACAAAATGTGTTCCGTCTTAAAGAAACTACTGCAGATGATTACCACGGTTGGATAGATAATAATGTTAATATCAGACAACCTTCTAAAGATACATTGGACTTTATAAGAATTATTCTTAATGAAACTACAGGAATTATTATAGATAGACATTTAGAAAAACTTAATGAAAAACAAGATAATTTGTTAAAAATAATTAATCGTTTGGTTAATAATGAAGGAATTGTTAACCGCTCTAATATCATTAAAAATATTGACGAAATTGGTTTTACTGGAAAGACTCCAAGTCAGAGTCTTTCTGCTATGTTACAAAAACTGCGTGATAAGAAATATATATCTTTTATGACTCCCGGGACCTATAAACTTAATCTATGGCAAAAACAAGATACCGTTGTCAGTGGATCATCAATAGATATTAATAATACAAGATGGTTTATTCCGGGAGAAAGAAAGAAAGAAACTCATATCAAAATAAAAAATCTTTGTATTCAATATGGATTTGCTGTATTTATAGTTAATGGAGACGGTATTGAACTTACTATTCCAGGAAAACCTGTCATCGATATCATAGAAAAAGTAGAAGAGTTAAATACAATATTGATTAACCTTACTGAAAAATACAATCTTAATAATTTTCCAGTTGTTGTTACTGGTAATCTTTGCATAAGTAGGGGTATTAGTATTCAATCACCTAAATGGCTATTTACACACGCTATTTTATCTCATTGTGTAAATCGTTCTGAAGTTTCTCAAACAGCTGGACGGCTTAATGGAAATATAAAATCTTGGGTTAATTATACGTCTCCAATTGTTTACACTACACAAGAATTTAATGATATTGCAATAGAAGTAGAAAATCAATCACGTGAACTTGCAAAATTAGCGTGGGGTAAGGATGGAATTGGTAATAGTACTTCTGTTACAGTAGATGAGTTTAATTCATTGACGCCCAATTATAAACTAAATGAATTGGGGAGAAAAGATATAAACTATAGTAATCGAATTTATAAAATCTTTAAAGATATTCCGTCTATTAAAGAATTTGGTAATAAATTTCTTAATAAAAAATTCTCAGTATCTAATAAGGCACCACATACATTGATAAATAACGGTGCAAACCCATCAATTGCACACGTATTGAATCGATGGTGGGGGTTAGGTGGTGGACGTGGGGCCAGGTGTGTTTGTACTAATGAAGATTGTTGGGTAGTTTATTGGAATAAAAACAATTACCCGGATGCTCCCGGAATAATATATCATTAGATATATATGTTTAATTTATATATCTATATTCATTTTAACTACTTTAAATAAATCTGAGAGCGACCCACACGATGTAAGTTTATTTATTGCACCGGCTAAGAGTTCTTCCACTGAAAAAACTTCTAACTTAGGACAATGTTCTTTATTATAATCTTGTGGAATTGTATTACTTACAATCATTTTTTCTAATTGTTTACAATTGTTAATTCTTTCAATTGCAGGTCCAGATAATATTCCGTGTGTAACAATAGCAATAACCTTTTTGGCTCCGTATTTAACTAATGTTTCACACGCCTTAATAAGAGTTCCGCCAGTATCACACATATCATCTAATATAATTGCTGTTTTATTTTTAAGAGATTCTATGTCACCAATAATAATAGTTTCATCTACACAATTAACTTTAGAATAGTCTCTTTGTTTATGCATTATTAAGGTATTAAGTTTAAGTATTTTTGCAAATTTAAGAGTTCTTTTAGTTGCACCTGCATCTGGAGATATAATTAAAAACTCTTCTCTCATTTGTTCGTGTGTTTTTTGATAAAATAAAGAATTTTGTAAATGTTTAATTACTAAATTAATTGAATATAGATTATCAACTGGAATATCGAAAAATCCCTGTATTTGTGGACTATGAAGATCAACTACTAACAGTCTATTAATTCCAGCGGTTCTTAATAGATTTGCAACTAATTTAGCTGTAATAGGTTCTCTTGAATCCTCCTTTTTATCTTGTCTTGCATATGGATAACAAGGCAATAATAAATTGATACTTTTTGGATTAGATCTTCTACAAGCATCAATTATTATTAAAGTTTCCATAAAATAATCATTTATAGATTTATTATTTTCATAACCATACGTACCAGATTCAACTATAAAAATATCCTTATTTCTAATATTATCATTGATATCTATTTTGATTTCTGTATTACTAAAATCTTTTATAGAACAATCTATTAATGGTTTATTTAATATTTTTGAAATTTTATCAGCGAGTTTTCTATGTGAACTACCTGAAATTAATTGTATATCTGATAAAAAATCGGCTTCTAAATCAATAATAGAATCCATATATGTAATATTCAGAATTATTTTTATATTTAAACATAATCGCAAATATATTATAATTTTATATTATATATGGTAAAAAAAAAAAAAATACTTAACCCAGAAACAGGTAGAATGGTAAATCTAACTGGTAAAATTGGACAAAAAGTTTTATCACAACGTGCTGGAGGTGTTGAAATGCCGGATGAAAAAAAGGATCCAGAAGGTTACAAAGAATGGTTAGAGAACGAGAAGAAGAAGGAGGCGCGGGCAAAATTGCCCCTTGCAATGAGAAGGATGCGTCAACAAAAACAAGCTCAGCGCAAAAACAAGACAAACAAAATACCTAAAAAACAAAGAAAGTAAATAATAGGGTTGTTCCAAAAAAATAATTGAAAATAGAAGCAGCTAGCGCTAAAGAGATAAGAGTTCTGCAATAAAAATAATGTAAACAAACTGATTATTAAACAGAATATAATACTATTATTAAATGTAAAATAAATATTAGTTTATAATTATTTTATATTAAAACATATTTTAATATTTTATGAATGTTATTTATAAGTCCACCATTTGGAAATTATATTTCACTTCCAGGTACAACAAGTATAAAAGGGTCTTTTACTCTCGAAGAAAGAACTGGGTTATTAAAACAAATTATTACAACTCTTAGATATTCTTTTTTTTACAGTGGATGGGTCAATAAAATAGGTTTACGTAATAAAGGAATAAAAAGTATTCAATCCTATTCAAATGATAATGTTTATAGCATTGCTATACTAGATCAATCAGATATTGATAAATTTAATGATATAATTCCCAAAGATGCTTGTATAGAAATTAATGTAAGTTGTCCTAATGTAAAACACAAATTACTTCATGAAAATATTAAACTCCTTAATTCAGGAAAAAGAAAGTGGTGTATGGTTAAAATATCACCCAATACTTCTTTTGAAGAAATAGATTCATTATATAATTTAGGATTTAGACAATTTCATTGCTGTAATACATTTCCTTGTGACAAAGGTGGAATAAGTGGACCAATATTAATTCCACACGTAAAAAAATACATAAATTATATTAAAACTGAATATCCCGATGCAGAAGTAATCGCAGGTGGCGGAATCTCTAATATAAATATTTTAAAAGAATATCAAGATATTGGAGCAGATCACTTTTCAATAAGTACTGTATGCTTTAATCCATTTTTATTTACTAAATTATATTACAATTGGTATACTATTGATAAACTTAAAGATTATTGAATATTAAAAATTATAATGAGTGATATAATAGTTGGATTACAATATGGAGATGAAGGCAAAGGTAAAGTAACAAACAGTCTTATTAAAAATAACCAAATTCATCATTATACACATTGTGTAAGATATAATGGAGGACCTAATGCTGGTCATACAATTTATCTTAATGATAAAAAAATAGTAACACATCAAATACCTACCGGTATTATTTATGGATTAAAATGTCTAATAGGTCCTAATTGTGCTGTTGATGAAGATAAATTAAATAATGAAATTGAAATGTTGAAACAAAATGGTATTAAAAATATTGAAGATAATCTTAAAATTTCATTTAATGCACATATAATAAATAAATCTCATATAGAGGAAGATATATCAAGTGATAAAGTTGGTTCTACTGGTTGTGGAATGAGACCAGTTTATAGAGATAAATATAACCGACGTGGACAACGGGTAAATGATATAAGTAAATTAGGTGAAAATTTTTCTAATTGTGAAGTAGTAGATCCATATTTATTTCTTAATGAACCTGATATTAAAATATTATTTGAAGGAGCACAAGGTTTTTTGCTTGATATTAATTGGGGATCTTATCCATATGTAACTTCATCACAATGTGATACTGGAATGATTGTAAGTTGTGGATATCCAATGAAAAAAATAAAAAATATATATGGGATAGCTAAAATTTATACTACATATGTTGGATCAATGAAATTTCAACCAGATGATCCATTACTTTATAAATTACAAGAAATAGGAAATGAATATGGTTCAACTACTGATAGAAAACGTCAATGTAATTGGCTGGATATGGATTTATTAATTAAAGCATTACTAATTAATGGTGTAACTGATTTAATAATAAATAAATGTGATATTATTGAAAAACTGCATTATTATAAATTATATCATAATAATAAAGGTTATGTATTTGAAAGTTTAGATGAAATGAAAAAATATATTAGAAAAAATATACCTAATAATATACACCTTATTTTTTCTGCTAATAAAGACTCTATATAACATATCTATAAGCTATATGATTTTTATTATTAGATTGTCTTATAATTCTAAGCACATCACCAGCTTTAAAATTATAATATCTACAGACTGCATCAGTTTTAGTAATTAAAGGTAATTGTTCAAAATTATTTATCATGAATTTATCCTTTAATTTATTTTTTTCTTCTTCCGTCAAACATTCGTGTTTAGGTACATAATTGTGATCAACGAGATTAAATAATAAACTTTTATATTTAAATATTGATACATTTTGATATTTATTTTCCATATCTATTACTTTTTCTTCTATTGTTTCACTAAATTCAGAAAAAATTACAAATATAACTTCATCAGTTGATTTCATATCGTTTGTTTCAGTTGTAACATTGTATAATTTTTCTAACATTCCTATGTTATCAGTTTTTTTAAGTTCATATATAAAATGAACATATACACATTTTTCACTTTCATCAGTATTTTGTATAAAAATATCCAGATCAGGTGAACCATTTCTAAATCTACTTATCATTTTAAGTAGATATCCTACAGGTAGAGTATTATTAATTTGTGTTTCATCATGGCCCCTGTTAATCAACATAGTTTTAACATTTTTAACTACTTTTATAATAGTACTATCTTCCATATTTATATTATAAATATATTATTTATAATCTATTTTTTCGTATTTTTTTCTAGAGATGGTTTAACTATTTCATCTACAAGAACTTGACCAACTTGTATAGATGCTTCTCTTTCACTGATTTCATTTTTCTTTATTTTTGAGGTCATTTCTAACATGTATTTTAATCTATTATAATCATAATTATTACTTAATACAATTGTCATAATGCTGTCGTATTTACCAACATTAGGGTACTTTTTAGATAAATCATCCTTTAATTGTTTTATATTTAATTCTCTTGATTTAATTGTTTCTGCTAAAAATATGTTATGTACTTCAAGAGATTCTTTTAATAATAAATCTGTATCAATATCCATTTAGTTAATACATCTATTTTTAAATATAAATTCTAACACACAAAAAAAATAAATGTATAAATTAAATAATGTCTTCCAATACAAAAGAAATATCGACTGGTCCACGTACAAATGTTTCTCCTAAAGATATAATTAAAGATAAAGAACAATCAGAAAAACAAGCACACGATAAATTAATGTGTCTTGTTGCTGGAAAAAATTGCCCTGTTGAAGATTTTCAAGTCGGATCAGGAAGAACGATTCACATTCCAAAATTAATATACCCAGGTACTGTACCTGGACCAAGTTATAATGGAGGAGTAACAATTGGCGAACCTTGTAAAGGAAATCATTGTTATATACCTGTATCTAACAAAGTTTTTACTGAAGCTTCTAATAGAGTTAATATGGATATCCCATTTCATAGCCCATCACTTTATAGACCTGGAAATAACAGTGTTAAATTGCCAATTAAAAAATATACTAACAACGGACTTAATCACGGTCCATTTAATATTGATATATTACAATAATATATAATTTTCTTATTAATGTTAATAAGAAATTTAATTTTTATATAGGAAAAAACTATTATTATTTGGTTTTAATTGACAAGTTGTATTAAATATACAATCTTCTTTAAGATTATAAAATTCTTTTTCTAATGGAGTATAAATTTCTATTTCTTTATAGATTTCTGGATCATTTTGTTCATATATTCTGTATGCTTTACGTGAAGTAAAGTGTTCTTTACTATTTTTAAATCGCGGAGAAATTATAAATAATCCAACAATAGTGATTATTAAGGATAAAACAAAAATATTACGGAAAAATCTCATTTATATATTCAAACATTTTTTTGTTATATTATTATATGGGTTTAACTTTTTCATCCACAAATTATAATTTGGTTCATATATATACTAAACCAAATGAAACATATTGTTGTTCACTTGGTAGTTATGACTATATTTTTAATAATGAAACTCCTTACTTTATTTTTAAAGAAAACTCTATAACCAGTCCCAAATGGATATTTTATAATGGTAATATCAGAGATATAATGAATTCTATATGTAATTCGAATTTAATTAATGAAAATTTGCTTATAGAAAAGGGGAAACAATTTGATATGTTTTATGATATGGTTTCATATATAGAAACATTAAAAGATACAAAAATAAAAGAAAGTATAATATCATATCAACGGCAAAATATAGAACAAGACTATATAAATAGTATGATTTAAATTTCTGTATTTACGATTAATTCTTCATTGTCAGATTCGTTTTCATTAATATTACTGTGTAAATAGCTTTCATTTAAAAAATCTGAAAGCGATTTTTTACATATATTAGATAATTCTAATTTAGGAATATCAAAATTATTATTAGAAAATTCACTTTGTGGTACATTTGTATCTAAAAAAATTTCTGTTATTTTATGACTTTCGTCGTTTATATCTGTTTTAATTACTATTTCATTTATAGTATTAAGATCATGTGAATCTGTTTGAGATGCTAATGATTTATTTCTATAACAACACCTGCAATACTTATTAACTTGAGTTGACATGTAATTACATTTAATCATACTCTTTTATTATAAAGAGTGATAATATTAATTTTATAAATTCTCTATTATATTATAAAATCTATTAAATTGTCCAATCGAGTCAAAAAATAAAGCACGCTTAAGTTTAGCAACTCTGTCAAAATTTTTTTTTGTTTTAAATTTATAATTACAACTTGGACATGATTTATTAATTTTAAACCATTCATTTATACAGTTTATATGGAAACACGTATTATTACAATAACAATTTAATAATATAAAAGACTTATCAATTTCTCCTAAACAAATAGGACATAACATAATATCTATAAGTGTAATAACTTTATATTTATAGTTATTTTTATAAAAAAAAGATATCTATTTATGTTAATATGGATAAAAAAACAGTTAAAAGATATGCGGCATATTTAGAAATATTTATACTGTTTTGTATAACCGGATATATTATTCAGAATATACTTATTAAGTATCTTAAACGTGATTATAAAGATCAATTTGCAAAAAATAAAGATAATCCATTAAGTATGTTAACTGCAAGTTCTGCTGGCAGTTCATCTGAAGATGTATTTAATAATATTGTAAATACAAAAAGTAAAGGTATATTTGAGGAATATTTAAGTTTTTTAAAACCTGTTTTTGATATTTTTGGAAAAATGTTTGGTGGTCTTGGTAATTCAGTTAATATTTTAAGAAATACACTTATGCCTATTCGTAATTATTTTGCAACTATTGCAATGATGTATTATAGACACATTGAAAAATTTTCAATAGGAATACTTTATATGATGCATAAATTTAGAACAGCATTATATAGAAGTTTAACTGGATTTAATTTATTATTTCATACATTAGAACATACAAAAAATACAGTAGCATCTGCTGTTGATTCAAGAGGTATTAAGTTAGCAAATAAATATTTCGGAAAAGCAGACTGGGCGGCTGATAAATGTTTTGATGAACATACATTATTAAAGTTAAAAAATAATAAATTTGTAAAAATATGTGATATACAGTTAGATGATGTTTTAGAAGATAATTCTATTGTTATAGCTACACATAAATTTAAAAATAAACATTATTTATATAAATATCATAACATTTATGTTACAGGAAGTCATATTGTTAAAGAAAAAAATAAGTGGTGTACAATTAGTAATGCTAAAGATGCATTCAGAGTATTTATAAAACCAGAATATATATATTGTATCAGTACTAATACTGGAACTATATTAATAAATAATATTCTTTTTAGAGATTTTAATGAATCCATTAACAAATATATTAATTTATCAATAAATTCCATTATATTATCAAAATTGAATAATTCAAAAAAAATAACAAATATAAATGATATTGCATATGAAAGTAAATATTTAGATAGCGGATTTCATAAAGAAACACTAATAGAGATGGATGCACCAATTATGAAATTTATACAAAATATTAAAATAGGAGACGTATTATTAAATAATAATATGGTAACTGGTGTAATAAAATTAAGTGGTAAACATTTTAAATTTTATAACGACAATTCAGTTTTAGTTACATCTAACATGAAAACAAAACAAAATGGAATTTGGAAAAATATAGAAAAAACAAATTGCCAAGAAACCAATTATAAAGACATTGCTTACCATCTTATAACTGAACAGGGTGAAATTTCTATTTATAGTAAAAAAGGAAGTGTAATATATAGAGATTATAATGAAACTGATAATAAATATATAAATGATACCATAGAAGATATTGTACTTACTCAGTAATTAATTTTAAAAATAAATCTGAATTTATAGTAATATATAATATGCTTGAAATAATTATTGAGAACTATAAACCTATAGGTAAAATATTATTAATATTAATTATATTTATAGCAATATTTGGTTATATTTTTTTAAAACAGATTAGAGAACATATTAAAAATAACTGGGATAATTATAAATCACACCCATTAATAATGACTTTTTCCGGTTTAATTAATAAAGAGAAAGGAAAATCTTTTAGCGAATCTACTAACGATAATTTTATGAATGTTTTAGGATCATTTGTTAAAGGATTGTTTAAATTATTATCCAAACCAATATATCCTATTATAAATATATTTACTGCTATGTTAAAGGCATTTCAAGGAATAATAAATAATATAAGATTACAATTAAATGTTATACGTGGTTTTTTATTTAAATTATTTGAAAAAATGCTTATAAAATTACAAGAAGCAATGTCAGCTGTAGTTTATTTTTTTCTTAAATTACGTGAAATACTTAAAAGATCGTTTGGTATATTTGCATTAATGATAAATACTGCAGAACATATGCAGAAATTTTTTGAATCTTTATTTCATCAAAGCGGTATAGTTGCAAAATTTGGTGAAATAGGTGGGGGGTTAGGATGGTTTTTTAATTTTTTTACATTCGGATTGGGTGGTGGAAGCATCTGGAGTACTATGATATGTTTTGATCCAAATACAGTTATATTAACTAAATATGGATCTGATAAAATAAAAAATATTAAAGCAGGAGATATATTATACAAAAATAGTAGAGTTATATCAAAAATTATAGTAAATAACAATGCAAAAGAAATATATTTATTAAATAATACACGAGTTACAAGTGATCATATCGTATATTACATAAATAAATGGATACGTGTAAAAGATCATCCAGATGCGAAACTAACAAAAAATAAATCCAATCAAGTAATTTGTTTAATTACTTCAGATGGTATAATACGTACTAAAACTAATATTTTTAGAGATTATTTAGACAATCATAATGAAATAATTAATAATAAGGTTGATATGTTAATTGAGAATTATCTTAATAATACAACTAAAATAAACAATGGATTAATTTTAAAAGATAAAACCAGTGGTATAGGATATAATATAAGAATATTAAATGATGATATTGAAGGTGTGGTTCATATAGATACTGGTTGTATTAATCTGTATAAAATTGATAATTGTTATTTATCAGAAAAAATTATTATACTTGAAAATGGTATATGGAAACGTGTTCCAAATCATTCCCGTGCTGAGCATATAGGTTATAAAAATATAAAGTGTATAAACTATATAACAAATTCTGAAAAAATATATTTAGAAAATGGTTTAGTTATAAGAGATTTTATAGAATCAAGAAATGAAGATTTAAATTCAACTATTGATCAGTTAGTTTTAAATGACCTTAATGATACATTAATAAATTAATATTGTTATTTTTTTATTAATGTATATTAATAGAGTATGGCCGTATCATACACAAAATATATTGTTGTACTTATCATTATTTACGGAATTATTTATTCATACCAACTTGGTAAATCAATTACTGCAAGTACTAAAAACTTAAGTTCAAGTGATATGAAAGATAGAAAATCATCAATTGACTTTAATAAGCAAAAATGCTATCCACATATGATATTTTTAGCTGGTTTTTTTGAAGATGCTGAGGGTGATGATTTTATTTCAAAAACAATTAATAACTTTAATACTTGTATATTTTCAAAAATAGAAAAATTTATAAAGGAAAATGCCAGGCCGTTGTTATTTATAATTACTTTTATTAAAGACGGAATAGCTGCTATTGGTATTATTCTTAATTCATTTCGCAAGATGGCAATATTTTTAAGAAAGATGTTTATGGCACTTGTTCAAAGTACCACTGATAAATTAAAAAACAGCTATTCTGCTGTACTTTATTTACAAGAGAAAATGCGTTTAATTATTAATAAACAGAGCGCTCTTTTTGAAGTATTAAATCAATTAGTTGCAACATTGCCATTTTTATTACACTCATTTATGTATGGACCAGTTGTAAGATTAGGTGTTTGGATGGCTTCATATACAGGATTTCTAATAGCGATGATTGTAATATGTTTATTATGTGTTGCTAATATCTTTATTGTATCATGGCCAGCGTGTGCCATATGTGCAATATGTTTTACAGGCGACACTGAAATTGATATGCCGGATAATAAAACAAAATTAATCAAAGATATAAAACCAGGTGAAAAAATTAAAAATGATATAGTTAAAGGAAAAATTTATATTAAAAAACATAATGCAGATACATACGATTATAAAGGAATTAATGTAACTGGAAGTCATTTAGTATTTGATAACAAATGGATGCGTGTAGAAGACTCATCTAATGCAGTTTCGAATAGAATATTTACTGATTTATATTGTTTAATTACAGATAAAAATACTATACATAGTAATGGTATTAAATTCAGAGACTATCAAGAAACTCAAGATATAGATATTAACCTTAAAATTAACTATTTAATTGCAAGTAGCTTAAATAATAATATCGGATGTATTCGTAATATAGAAGATCGGTATCATAATTATTACTGGGGATTTCATAAAAATACAAATATAATAATTGATAATAAAAGTGTAAAAGTATCTGAAATTGTTAATAATCCAAATGATTATAATGTAAAAGGTGTTATTGAAATACATTCACCGTATATACTTTATAATTATGATGGTATAATGGTAAGTGGAAATACACTTGTTAACGAGAAAGGTATTTGGCTAAGAGTACACCAATCAACTAAATCAATAAAATTATCAGATGAAACCATATTATATAATATTATTACTGAAGACAATATTATTGAAGCGGATGGATTAACTGATAAGGTATATTTCAGAGATTTTGAAGAAACGTCTGATATAAAAGTAAATGATAAAATTGATAAATTAGTAGAAGATAGACTAAATCTTATTTTTGATTTTGATAAATAAACTATAAAAAATAAATAAACTATATATATATATGCCTCAAAAAAAAAAGAAAGTATCGGCCAAACGCACACGTGCTCCTAGAGACCCTTTATCAAGAAGAAATATGGTATTAATTACCGGACCAAAAATAGATGTAACTGGTTTAAACCGTGTAGCTCAGATTGTTGAAAAAAGCAGAAATGGACAAAAATTTGCTGTCCGCATTAATTACAATGGTCAATTATTAATATGTGAAAGAAAACACTTATGCAAAGCAACTGACGCACAAAAAAGAAAAGACTCCAAATTACATTCACGTGAATTAGTTATCAACCACAATGAAAGAAAACGTTTAAATGCTTAAGTATTGTTGTATCGAGTTAATAATATATATAAATTAACATTCTTAATAAATCTTAAACTGATTCAGGTATTGTATCTATTTTATTTTTAGATGATCTATAATATCTTATAATATAAGATACAATTAATAGAATATTTGGTAAATATATAGGATATAAATTATAATAAAATGAATATATAATTTGAAATATATAACCTAAAATAATTGCTGGATATGAAAATTTATAAGGTTTATATTCAGTATTATTATAGTAATTTTTAAGCTCTATATTAAATGTAAGTGTAATAAATGCCCCACCTAATAAACCAATAATAATAAATGTATTCATACGTATTTATTATTATTAATAAACTTTTAAATTTTAATAATGTTTCTAATATCAAATAAATAAATATGCATGTTATAATTGAAAAAACTATGGGCTGTTATAAATAATTTAATATTTTAAAGTATATATATATATATGGTCGCTCTTAATATCAATCAACTTAGAAAATTTTTTTCTAAAAAAATAATCAATTTAAACACATCACCCCCATATGTAATTATATATATAATATTTTTTTTATATATTTATGGAGTAAGTATATTCGGAAAATCTCTATTTCTTACCAAAAATGTGTTTATACAGTTATCTATTTGGATAATCACTATTTTTACATCAATTCAACTGAATAACAGTTATGTACTATTTATCCCACTTATTATATATCTAGTCAATGAGTTAGTATATTTTAAATATGGACGTGATATATATGATGGTGTTAGCAGAACAGAAACATTGTATAATATAGGATATCTTCATTTTAACAAACAAAATACTGGTAATACTAATTTAACTGAGGGTGTGTATCTTAATCCAAATGGTACATTAATGACAGCGGAAGAATCTAAGAAAGTACCTCCTCGTAAAGCTGAAGAAGTAAAATTCATTGAAATATTCAAAGATCTTAATATTAATCATCTTTCCAGAAGAGAACTTAATAAATTATCTATTATTGATATGGGGTGCGGTTTAGGAAATTTTATTAAATACTGTTTGTCGAGAGGTGTAAAATGTACAGGAGTAACTATTTCTAAAGAACAAGAACAACAATTATTAGAAAACAATCTATCTGTTATACATGGAGATTATCGCGATCTTCATGAGTCTCTTATAGGAAAGGCAGATATTATTACATTTATTGGTTCTCTTGAACATATTACTACGGGTATACCTTGTCATAAAGATACGTTAGAGCGCCAATATACTAATTGGAAAACTATATTAAATAACTGTAAACAATACTTTAAACCAACATCAAATTATAAAAAGATCTTTGGAACTAACTTACATTTTAATCCAAATGTATGTAATACTAAAGAAGCTTATTTACTTGAACGTGCGTATGGCGGCGCTTATTTTTATGATAGAGAGGGAGATAGACTTCCAGATATTGCGACAAGACATGGATTTAATACATTAAATTCACGAGATATGACGTATCATTATTATATGGCTACTGTAGCGGATCCTCACCATTTTGGTAATCCATCTCCATTAACTATTGAACGTGTTATTGGATTAATTACAGCTATATTTATTAATCCACACCTGTTTAATTTAATATTATATGGTTATTATGGAATTTGGATGTGGCAATTCGATGGAAAACTTCATTACGACAGCGATAACATGGGATTTGAACCGGATAGAACTAAACGCCCCACTACTCTTTGGTATTGGACCATTCAACAAGATTAATATACAAAAATTTATTATAATACAATTATTTATAAATATTTCATTATGTATTTAAATTTAAACGGTTATTAATAAACGTTTAAATTTAAATTTTAATAAAGTTTCTAATATCAAATAAATAAATATGCGTGTTATAATTGAAAAAAACTATGATAAAATGAGTAAATGGGCTGCCAATTATATTGTTCAAAAAATTAATAATAATCCCACAAATAAAAAACCATTTATATTAGGACTTCCTACCGGTCAGACACCAATAGGAATTTATAAAGAATTAATAGAATTATATAAAGCTGGTAAAGTAGACTTTAAAAATGTAATTACATTTAACATGGATGAATATGTTGGGTTAAGTAAAGATAATATACAGAGTTACCATTATTTTATGAAAAATAATTTATTTAACCATATTAATATTCCAGATGACAATATTAATTTATTAAATGGTTGTGCTTCTAATTTAGATAATGAATGTAAAGAATATGAAGCTAAGATAAAAAAAACAGGCATAGACCTTTTTTTAGCAGGCATTGGTTCTGACGGTCATATTGCTTTTAATGAACCGTATTCGTCATTATCTTCATCTACTCGTATTAAAACATTAAATCATGAAACTATTGCTTCTAACTCACGGTTTTTTAGTAATCATAATGAGGTTCCTACAACAGCAATTACAGTAGGTGTTGATACTATTATAAGTTCAAAAGAAGTTATGGTTATAGCAAGCGGTATTTCTAAATCATTAGCAATACAAAAGTGTATCGAAGGACCTGTTAATCATTTATGTACTGCATCTATGTTACAATTACATAAAAAAGCTTTGGTTGTAATTGATAAAATAGCTTCCAATGAACTTAAATTAAAAACTATAGAGTATTTTGAAAATTTACAAAAAAACACGAATATATTCGGTGATCAAAAAAAACCAGATATAGATAAATATATAGGTAATAATGACAAAATAATTATTTTTAGTCCTCATCCAGACGATGATGTAATTGGATTAGGTGGTACTATGCAAAAATTAAATAATAATAATGTTAAAGTGGTATATATGACACCCGGAAGTGGGGGATATGATAAATCAAAATATGCACATAATCCAAGATATACAGAAGCGCTTTTATCATTAAAAAGTATTGGATATAATAGTAATAATATAGAATTTACAGAATTACCATTTTATATAAATAAAGAACAGATATCAAATAAAGATAATGATATTATTTCAAAATTAATAATGGATTTTAAACCAAATCATATTTTTATATGTGATGATATAGATCCTAATAAAACACATCTAAAATGTTATAACATATTAAGAAATTCACTAAGTACAATTAAATTAGATCCATTAATATGGTTATATAAAGGTGCTTGGGGTAATTGGGATCATCAAAATTATAATTGTGTGTCATATTTAAGTGAAACATTGTTTAATAATAAAATAATTTCTATTAAAATGCATGATAGCCAAGATCCACCAATGGTTAATTATGGTGATAATAGATCATTTTATGAAAAAATAATTGATAATAATACGTGTAATGATTACTTTGGTAAATATATTGAAAAATTTGAAGTTATAACAAAAGATCATTTTGTAAATAAAATAGTAGTAAGTATATAACCATTAATCTATTAAATTTCTTGTTGTATCAATAAATATTTGATTTATTTCATCCAATTCAAGAATATCAAATACCCACGAATGGGCTCTTTTCAAATAAACAGTTAGGTTTTCAATACTTTTACAATTATGTAAAGATAATGAGTATGGAAGAGAAGTGTGTAATTTTACCAGCTTAATTGCCTCTAATCTTTTATCAGTAGTTAAATCCATAGTTAATGGATTTGAATACTTTTATTACAAATCAAATTTTATGAATTATATAATTTTTCAAATGGGTTTAAATCATCTGTCATTATTTGTTTAAATTTATCAACAGAGTAATCCTTTATATATGTACTAATAAAAGTATTAGCAAATTCTTTGCCACTATCAAATCCATCTGTAATAGCTTCTTTAGAAAATTCTGTAAACAATATTGACATTGGGTTAGCAAGTGCAACTACATTATCTTGTTTAATAATTTCTTTTAATTTGTGTGTGTTTACTGAATTAAATCTTGAAATATCAATTAAATTAGCTAAATATGTAAGTATATTATCATTTTCTCGCTTTATAAAACTAAAATGTTCTTGATCATATCCAACAACAACAGTAATATCTGCATTACATTTATCTATGAATTTAATTGGATATGTTTCTAATAAACCACCATCTGCATACATTTCGTGGTCTATATTAACTGGATTAGAAACAACCCACGGAGAAGCAGATGCTGTTATGTAATCTATTATATTTTTATCAGATCCTTTTACATATTTACTTTTAGCAGTCCCAGTATTTACCACTGCACAAGAGTATTTATCTTTATATTCATCATCATATGAATCCCAATTTTTTCTTGATGCGTTTTCAATCATAGATCTAAGTTTTTCATTTGAATATAAGCCCCCTTTATAAAAGCCATGATAATATGATAAATATTCATTTAATACATAACTTTCAGACCAACTACTAAAAAGATCATTAATAGATGTTATATTATTCCATATTTCGCTTAAAAATTCTACATTATCATTTATTACAGCAAAACCATTTAATGCCCCTACTGAAGTTCCATCAATACGTGCTATTGTGAATAGATTCTTATATTTAGTGAACATTTCATATATAAATCCTGCTTGGAATGCTCCTCTGACACCTCCTGCAGGTAAAATAAAATGTATACTTGGTATATTAGACATTATTATAATTATATAAAATATTTTTATATAATTATTTTAATTTACATTAATGCATATGGGGATGAGGGTGAGTATGAGCATGTAAATCATTCATATTAAGCTCAGGTTGTTTTGGTTCAGGTTTTGTTTCTGGTTCTGGTACCGGTTCTACTGGTTCTTCTTTTTTGTAAGCATTTTGAATAATATATATAACAGCATTAACTGATAATGTAAGCAATAATGCATCCATAAATGCCCACATTTTAGGTGTATTATCACCATGACTTGTATTAAAAAGTATAAAGAAAACTAAATACTGCGCAACTGGATGTTCAAATAACTTTAAAAAATCAGCAGGAAGATGTGTTACGGTATATCCTGCCATACAGGCACCAATAACCAGTTGTGTGGCATTGATAGGTCCATGATCCCTTGGAGGGCCACCGAGTATAGATGTAATATATTTACCAAGATCCATTATATATATATATATATATAAAATTATTTTACTTAATATGTAATATCGCGTTATTATTAATTAATAAATATTATACATAAAGTAATGAATATCGATATTAATAGTGATAATACAAATTGTATTGATAAAGAAGACTTTATTAATAAGTTATATATGAATGATATTGATAAATTTAATTTAAATCTATCAGAAGATAATCCTAAAATACTATTTGAAAGATTATTATACATATTAAATGAAGGAATTAAAATTTTATTTCATGATGATATAACTATAAATGAACTGTTAAACAATGATTATAATACTCTTAATAAATATATTAACATTATTGGATATAAGTTATTATTTAAGAAGTGCCATGTATATAATATAAATTTGCTTAAAATGCATATTAAGAATAATAGTATATACAATAATTATAATAAAACAGACATAGAAATAAAATATCCAGATAAACCTACTATAAGGGACCTTATTAATTATAAATATATAAGAAGTTCTAATTTAAATGATTATAAATACAGTGAACGTGTCAAAAATATATATCATATTATATGGTTTACTGAATTAGAATAAATATATATATATAATATAAATGTCATCCTGTTCAACACAAAGAGACTATGAATCAGATAACTATTCTTTTCAAAATTTTGTAAAAAATTTAGGTAAAACATTTGTTATTACGACAACAATCGTAATATGTATGGTTATGCGTAATAAATTAATATCTCCGGATACAAGTTTATTTTATCTTGCAATATATATATTAGGTACTTCTCTATTATTTACAATGATATCGGCAACAGACCATTATGTTTATTCTAATATAATGCTTGGTGTAGGATTAGCACTTGGATTACAAATGGCGTCAACTCCAGGTGGACAATTAATGTAAATACATAATATTAAAATTTTAATATTATTATTTTTTCCAGAAATGACCTCTATCAGAAGTAAATTCAATAGTTCTAAAACTACTGTTAACTGTATAATACATGGGCCTATTTAAATAATTATGTATAATATTACTATTAAGAATATCACATAATAAACATAAAAACGGATCACATATTGAACATAAATAACCTTGATTAATTGATTCTTCCGTATAATCTGATATATGAATATAATTTTCTTCTAATTGATTAAGAGATAAAGCATGACTATTCCATTTAATATTTTTAGTTTTTTTGTTAAGTTTTTTAAGACAATGAGCCATTATACGCGGTGTAGGTTTATTTACAAGACCTAATATTTTAAGATCGTCATTATTTAGAGACGATATTATGCCGTCCCAGAAGCACGTCATATAATTATTTATTATATAATTATATTGTATCTTATAATTAAATTACAAGTTCATACTTGCAACAATATAAAAATCTTATATATATATAATATGAATTTAGGTATAATATGGTTTTTAAGATGGTTTCCTATTACATCGGCACCATTTCTGATTATAACAGCGGTATTATTTGCTATGCCTGGAATGTGGGAATATATAGCTTCTATGTGGTTAAGCAAGCGCGGGCGTAAAATATTTAGAATGTGGTGGTTACGTATACCACCTATTGGACTTGGATTAATGTTATTTGGGTGGTTTGTACATGTTCTATGTAATCTTATAGGATATATATTTTTATGGCCATTTCAAAAATTATTTGATATGTTGTTGGGACGTAATTTTAGTGGTTATCATACTAATTGTAAACAACCACCTAATAAAATAACAGGAAGAGATCCAATATGGTGTAGTAAAAATCCTGATAATTGGGAGTGGAGTGATTATTTACCAGGAGTAAGACCTGGACCAAGTGTATTTATGGGTTTACGAAAAGCACTGGGTTCACCTTGGTTTTTGGGTATTGAATCTATAGATTTTGCAAGTGATATTCAATTAGAATAATAATATATATATATATATAAATATGGCTAATAAAAATAAAAGTACACTTTCTCCATTAGCGTGGATATTAAGGTGGTTATTATTTATACCACATTTTTTGCCATTTACGGCTATTTTGTTTTGGCACCCTGATTATTGGCAAACAATATTAGCATTGTTTATAAGAAAAAATGGCAGAGGATGGAATTTTTTTAAACCTTTTTGGGTAAGAATTCCTGGTATTGGATTAGCATTATTAATAGTAGCGTGGTTAACAACTGCAATTATAAATGCGTTAAGCACTATGATTCCTTCAATAATATTTATACTTATACATGGTACTCTGTTTTTACCAATTATATTTGTACCTGTTTTTGGAATTTTTATAACCGCCATTATATTAATTTTAATTTTAGCTTTTGGAGGCAAATGGCCATTTATAAGCTTAGACGATTTATCAAAACCATTTGAACCGATGCAAAAAGTTCAAATTGTTGATATGGCTTAATATCTAATAACATATATTATATTATATCTTATATAATATATGGGATTAAATCCAATTTTATGGATGGCCAGGTGGGCAACAGTTCCACCACTTATAATGCCAGTATTTATTATTGCAAGTATTGCATTTATGATACCAGGTGGTACAAATATGGTCGGTGGATTATGGGTACATAGAAAAGATTTAAATAAAATTAATTCTTGGTGGAAATATATCCCTGCCATTAATTATACAATAGTTTTATTAGGATGGGCTATTAATATTTTAGGTCATATACTCTCAGATTTATTAGTACCATTTAAAATTATAGATAGTAAAAACCATATAAGTAATTTTAATGCGTCTGATTATACATATCGAGATACTGGAAAAACAATAAATTCAGGACCTCGTAATTGGGGGTTTAAGTCTGTATAAATGATATAATATTTAATGAAAATAATATTTATTATAAGTAATATTAAATTTATATATATATAATAAATGAAAAAAAAAAGTGGTACAAGACATGAAGTTATGAGTGGTATTGCAAAAATGACAGGTGGGGGATTAAGAAAAAAAGATCTTAAAATAAATAATAAAGGGAAAATAGTTTCAAAAAAATTAAGTAAAATTGCAAAGGAAAGAAATAACTTACAAATAGGTGGTGGTGATACTATACAATTTTCTATTTCAGATCGTTCTAAATCATTAAAATACTTTTTAGAAAAATTCGTAAGTAAAGGACAATGGAACATTAATAACAAGATAACGGAAATTTATCTTGACGCAATAGACAATGGCGCAGTGATAAATTGGACAGAATCAGAGACCGATTTAGATAAGTTTTTGAAAAAAAAAATAGAAGATATCTTCTCTAAAACCAGTGGTGATATTGACAAAGTGTTAGTTTCTATCAATTTTGAGTGACAATAGCCTTTATTTAAATATATTTAATTAATAAAAATTAACGGATTTATTAAATAAATATAATCCAAATACGATATTATAATAAAATCATCTGATAGTAATTTAGTAAAATATATACAAATTAAAGGTATATAATAACAAATTATAAAAGAGCATTATTTATGAGATTATGACATCATTATTAAAGCTTAATAAACGAAAAAGTATCTTTAGAAACATCACTATCAATTAAGTCATTATCTATTAATTGTTCATTAATTGATTTATTATCATCTAAATTAAAAAAATCTACAAGTAAGTATCCTTCTTTGTCAAAATTATGACAATATATTTTAAGTAATTTAGTATTATCTAATAGTAAATTTGATATATCTTTTTTATCAAAGGCTAAATCTGTAATATCACATATAATAGGAAGTATAGGTTTTATATTATCATTATCTTTCAATTTAGTATTAAATAATTTACAATTAAATTTAAATATTACTTTATTCAATGCAAAAATAATTTTAAAAGTATTAGATGAATAAATTTGTACTACTTTACCAACGGCACTTTTATTATTTAGCGAAAAATCACCTATATCATTAATTTTTAAATTACGCAGCATTTCATATTTCTCCATTATATTATTATTTAAATTAGATATTACTACGTTTTTTTAAATATAGGATATATATATATAATATAGATATGAAAAATGTTCGTTTAGTATCACTAATAGCAATAAGCATCATTATACTTATAATCATTTATACATATATATCAAGAACGGATCATTATAAATGCAGTGAATGGTCAGATGCATTATATCCTAATAGTGGTGACATTGATAAATGTAAAAAAGAGTTAAATATATATAAAACCTTAAATACTGATATGGTTTCTGATTATTCAGATCCAACGGAGTGGGGGTTATGTAAAAGTTCTTCATGTAATAAAGAAGGTACTCAAACACGTATACGTATTTGTAATCATAATAATAAATATAAATGTGATGGTGATTTAATAAAACAAGAAAAAAGGAAGTGTGATAATGTAGTATATGCTAAAAATAATTTATTAAGTGTAACTCCATTTAATCATTCCAGTACTAAGTTATGTAATAATCAGGCAAATTGGTCAGATTGGTCTCCGTGGTCAGAGGAATGCATTAAAGTTGATGAAAATGATAATTGTGGAATAGATGGAGTACAAAGTAGAATCCGTCTATGTAATAACCCATATCCATCAGTTGATGAGAGTGGTAATCCACAAAGTGAATGTAAAGGAGGTACTGGTAATATGTTTGCAGTTTCGTTACAAAATATAAATTCTTCTAATGATTCAAATAAAATATTACAAAATATATCAGAAGGGGATATAAATAAATCAAAGCAAAATGCGATTAATATTAGCGGATTGCCAGCTTTATCTTTAAAAAATTGGCCTCCCAATATTAATAGAATAAATAACTCAATGTATGTAAATACCGTTGTAGAAAAAGAAACTAAGAATTGTCCTCGTCCTTGTAATCCTGTTAATGGAGGTGTATCGGAATGGAGTGAATGGTCAAAATGTAATGCAGTTAATTGTGAAAGTAAAGGATCACGTCGGCGTACGCGTACTTGCAGTAATCCTGTTCCAACACAAGGAGGGCTTCCTTGTACTGATCCCCTTGAACAAGTTGAAGAATGTGAATTACCGTGTCAAATTCATGGTGATTGGGGAAATTGGTCTGATTGGAATACTTGTGATGCTGAATGTGATGGAAAAGGTAATCAAACACGTACTCGTTCATGTAATAATCCTGCACCTAATCACGGTGGACGATATTGTTCAGGTGAGTCTTCAGAAAGCAGGGAATGTGATGGAGAGCCTTGTCCTAAAATTGATGGAGGATGGAGTGATTGGAGTGATTGGGCTAAGTGTACAACACAACCTGATGGAAGTTGTAAAAAGAGAAAAACGAGGGATTGTAATAATCCACAACCTTCAAATGGTGGCACTTCGTGTACTGGTAAACCATATGAAGAGATATCTTGTCAAACTTCTGAATGTAACTCTTAAATATAATAACGTTTAATTTATTTAAATTATAATTTATTTTAAATAAATTAGCATAATTAACAATATAAATATATATAAATATATATATATGTTATTTAACAGAAGACAATCATATGGTTCTTCAAGAGGCCACTCTTCAAATATCATAAATAATTTATCATTTATAGTATTATTATTATTAGCTATTGGATTGTTATATTATGCTTACAGTAAATGGGGTGAAGATTTAAAAGGACTATTTAAAAATATTTCTAAAAAAAATGAAGTAATAGATAATGCACTTGAAGCTAAAGTTAAAGCAGCTTGTAAGGCTGCTGAAGCTAAAGTAAGAGCAGAAGCACTTGAAAAAGATAGATTAGATACAGAAGGTACTTGTTCTGATAATATTCAAAAAACAAGAATGGATTGCGAAAAAATGAGACATTGTTCTGATACTAATATTACAAATAAAAATGAATGTATACAAAAAGAAGGGGCAAATTGGGTACCTCACGTATGGACACCCTTAAAAAAGGTTGAAGCAGAACCAGTTGAAAATTCACTTGTTAATAGTTCTGAAACGGAACCATTTATAAATGCAACTCAATTTGAAAAATTAGATGAACCATTTATGTCATATGGCGGTTCAAGTTTAATTGGAAGTGATTTAACAGAACAATTTATGTTATATAATGAACTTAAATAATTATTTTTATTTAAAGATATATTAATATTACATATTATGTGCGGTGGTATTCTGCACATACAGCAACTTGACAGATGATTAGTAGATGATTGGTAGATGATTGGTAGATGATTGGTAAATAATTAAGTAAATAATTAAGTAAATAATTAAGATAATTCTTATATTAAGCTGGATATACCGGCGATAGCTCAGATGGTAGAGCGATTGACTGTAGATCAATTGGTCGGGCGTTCGATTCGCCCTCGCCGGATTCTAAATACATGATTAAATTCATAATTAAGTTAGTCGTTGAGCGCCAATAGTCCAGTGGTTAGGATACTCGCCTTCCAAGCGAGTGGCCCGGGTTCGATTCCCGGTTGGCGCAAGTGTGCCTGAATAGCACAGTGGCAGTGCATCACACTTGTAATGTGAAGGTCCTGAGTTCGATCCTCAGTTCAGGCTTTTAAATCTGCAAACAGCATATAACATATTATAATTATTTTAAATGCAGATTGTATTGCTTTCATAGCTCAGCTGGCAGAGCGAACGGCTGTTAACCGTTAGGTCGTAGGTTCGAATCCTACTGGAAGCGCAATAATTATATTTCATAAGAAATGCTTATAAAATATAATAAAATATA